>Ga0114973_10000569_pt1 | contig 28126 bp, 32 predicted proteins | sample M_140807_MF_Meta_FD_87025 | JGI IMG/M metagenome (GOLD analysis project Ga0114973, IMG submission 87025) | Freshwater microbial communities from Lake Montjoie, Canada to study carbon cycling - M_140807_MF_MetaG | ecosystem: Environmental > Aquatic > Freshwater > Lake | place: Lake Montjoie...
CCTGCGCTGTAGGTGTCTATGTAGTCAGTGGTTGTTACTTCAGCGTCAGTAGTGTTGAGCAATAAATATGGATCGTTACCAGCAATAATGCCACGGGCTGAGTCCCACACATACCAGTCTCCACCAGTAGCGTCATTACGTTTTATCAGTACAAATCTAGCCCCACCTGTGAAGCCGCAATCAATTTGCTTAGTAGTTCCATTTCCTGTGTAGGAGCCTACTTTAGAAACACCAGCGCAAGTGGCAAATAAATATGCAACAAATGTATCGCCTGACCCATTTACTGCCGCTATTCCGCCTACTGAAAATACAGAAGAAGTTGGTGCGGTACTATTCCAAGTATTTACGTTGTTGGTTTCGCCACCAGTAGAATTAAGATTAATATAATATGCTTCTGGAGTTGTCCCTCCGTTAAGACCTATGTGGTAAACAAACCAAGACGCATTACTTACACTACGTTTTTTAACAATGCACATTTGAGGCGCAACACCCAAGTTGTGTGTTATTGTTCTCGCCGTTAAAGTCCCCGTATAGCAAACCTCATCAAAAAACGATGGGGCTCTCTTCAGAAATTGCGCTACGTATGTATAAGCAAGATTTGTGTAGTCTCCATATGCTGTTCCATAAGTGACACCATCCATATCAAATGAACGAATGTAGTAACCAGCAGTATTGCCTTCTGCGTCTGTGGAGTCAGAAAAAACATATGCAGTACCACCACGCAACCTATCCATCCAAGTAAAGTGAAATCCACCACCGCCGTTGCGTGCTTTTGTTAAAGCTAAATCAGGTGAAAATCCCGCACCCGAAATTACTTGTCCAGCAGTGTTTACTCCGTTATAAGTAATGGTTTTATACACACTTGTACCCGTAGTAGGCACTTTCATCGGGCCACGGCGTATGGCTATGTAGATGATTGTTCCGTTTGCAGGGCCAGAACCGCTAACACACACAAAACCAGTTGCAGTAGGATAAACATTAGGGCCTCCTGCGGATGATTCTGCATATGATTGATTTGGATATAGTCTTTGTGAATCTGTGACACTTGCACCACGCATGTTATCTACAAGTTGCCAATTCCCACTTCCAGTTGATTTCCAAAGAATCCATTGAGGCTCATAACCAAGCGTTGCTGTCCAGTTTCCGCTTGAATCAGTAGAAGCAGACCCACAGCTAATCACATTGTCAGTACCCGTCAGACCAAAGCCCCCTGCGTCATGGGCGAATAGGTAGGCTACGTAGGTTGCGCCATTGCCAAATCCAAAATCAGTTAAATTAAAATTAAAAGTTGTACTTGTTACGCTATTAGAAAGCGTAAAGTTGGCAGCAGCGTTGGTTTGGTTTAGATAAATTACCTGAGTTGGAATTGAACGGTGGTAAACAAACCAGCCATCTGCTTGTCCAACACCTTTAATCATAATTACAGCAGGAGCAGACCCTAAGCTATGGTTAATTGTTTGATATCCTGAAGTCCCCGACTGCGTAAACGTCACAACATCAAAAAACTTAGGCTGCTTGCGGAATGTCCATGAGGCAAAGGTATCACCTGAATTGGTGTAACCCGCTGAGTCTGCAACAACAGTAAAACCATTGGAATTAAATGAGGGTGCTCCACCATCGTTGCTACTTGCGCCTGTGGAGTTGGAACTAAGTCTATTTGTTGGCCCCCTAACTGTGTCAATCAAATTATGCTGAAACGCAGTGGTTCTACATTTAATCCAAACCAATCCACCCTTGGTAGACAAGTCAATGCCATTTGTGATGGTCTGTGTAGAGCCATTACCTGTATACAGATAAGTCGAGAACACATCCTCAATATACGTTGGCACAACAGCCGCGCCACCGCCGTAGGCATCGTAACTAGCTGCACCGCTTGTAGCTTGTAATGGCATCTTTTTAAGCCTTAAATTGTGTGTTGCTTGCTAAGACAGTAAAGGTTGCACTGCCTGTTTTAATGATGAGATAGCGGTAACTATCGATGCCACTTGCATTACCAGCAGTAGGCGCACCACCCAACCAGCGTGTAGTCACACCTGTAGCAGTGCCATCAACTTGTACAGCACTGTTGTAGTAAGCTGTAGCGCCTTGAGTCACCAAGAAAGCCACAGTCATTGATTGACCTGTAGACATCAACGTATTCAATGAAGTACCGCTGGAGGCTCTGAAGTTGACAGTCCAGTTAGCACTTGCGTTGCTGGTGTAGTACAGCACTGACTGTGTGGTGATGTCGTAGTTAATCGTGCCAGTAGCCGCTGTAGCTGAGACTGTTGCTACTTCTGCCGCATCATTCAGAACAATAGCTGTTGCTGATGATGTTCCTGAGAATGTCTGTGTACCTGTAAATGTGTTGGCAACATTGACAACAGCAATATTAGCCGCCGCCAAAGTGGTTTGACCAGTACCACCATTGGCAATTGGCAAAGTACCAGTAACACCTGTAGTTAAAGGCAATCCAGTTGCATTTGTTAACGTACCGCTTGTTGGCGTACCCAATATAGGTGTAACCAGTGTGGGGCTTGTTGACAATACAGTATTGCCAGAGCCAGTAGAAGTTGTGACTCCAGTACCTCCATTGGCTACTGCCAATGTTCCAGCAAGGGTAATAGTGCCAGCACTTGTAACTGGTCCACCGCTTGTAGTCAGTCCAGTTGTGCCGCCCGATACAGCCACGCTGGTAACAGAGCCAGAGCCTGGTCCTGTAAACGCAATTTGAATCGATCCAGCGCCTGGCGTAATGGTCACACCAGAGCCTGCCGTCAAAGATGCCTTAGTCAGAGTATTTCCAGTGCTGTTACCAATAAGTAATTGACCATCGGTGTAGCTAGTCTGTCCAGTGCCGCCGTTGGCTACTGCCAATGTTCCAGTAACGGCAGTGGCTAAAGGAATGCCTGTCGCCGCACCTGTGCCGCCGTTGGCGACTGGCAGAATACCAGTGACGCCGGTGGTTAAAGGAAGTCCTGTGGCATTTGTCAGCACAGCCGCAGAGGGTGTACCCAAAGCAGGAGTCACCAAGGTAGGTGAATTGGTGAATACCAAATTGCCTGTGCCTGTTTCATCGGTTACAGCGGCGGCTAAGTTTGCACTTGATGGCGTAGCCAAAAAGGTAGCCACGCCAGTGCCAAGACCGCTAACACCTGTTGAGATCGGCAAGCCTGTGGCATTTGTCAATGTGGCTGATGTCGGTGTGCCAAGCACAGGAGTTACAAGTGTGGGGCTGGTAGACAATACATTATTGCCAGAGCCTGTACTTGTACCGACACCAGTTCCACCCTTAGTAACTTTTAGAAGTGGACCAGCATCAAACAATGCGTCAATTAAATCAAGGTCATTGTTGACCTTAGTACCCCAAGTGTTTGAGCTTGCACCTACCTCTGGCTTTGTCAGCAGTAGGTTGGTGGTGGTGGTATCTGCCATTTTTAATCCTTAACCAAAAGTTTTTGCGCGGGTTAAGAGCTTGCCGCCAGAGGTTGCGCCTCGGTCATCGGCCAACTGCAAATCGCTCAACGCACGCTCATAAAGAGATGACCACACTGGAATTCTTGCATCGTCTAGCAAATATGGCGCTGCTTGCAAAAGCGAGCCATAGAGGTAAACATCAGGACTTGATGTTAAAAGAAAATTGGTGGCTACGCTTGTGGATAGCTTGTTGAGCTTTGCAAAATACACAATCTCTGATGCGTAAGATGCGTCAGGTGTCGGCACAAAACGAAACTCAGTGCCAATAACAGTGAAATACTTAGGCCGACCACTTCCAATGTCTATGGTTGACTGCTCATCCAAAGAGTCCATTGTCATAAACGTCAAAGGCGTGATTGGATTTGTACCAGTCAACTTGAGCGTCCTGACCTCTAGAAAGTCAGCAGGCGTTGATTCAAACTGTGCGTCAATCGTCAAAGTTGTTCGCGTAAGCATTTGGCGTGTACGCAACTGACGCTCAATTTGAGCCTCGCTCAAAGAGATAAAGTCAGGAATTTGAGTCGTTAGATCAGTCCTGTTCAGCCAGTCTGCAATGGATGCCTTCAGCTCTGTATATGTAGTAAGTGCCATTAGGTAACCTTTTCCTCTTCTTGGATTTGACGCATCACCCAAGTATGGTCATGCTTAAACTCAAACATCCCAATGTGTCCAATTTCTTTAGACACATCATGGTCAACCCATATCTTAAAGCCTGCTTCCCTTGCTTTATTACAAAAGAAAACATCTTCTCCAATGTAACCGCGTTTGTCATGTCTCCAAGGTGTTTCAAACCAAGGCTCTGACAACGCCGCAAATACATTGGCCTTAATCAGCATTACGCCCATGCCAACCGAGCCAACTTCTTGCAAGCCAGTTGATTCGGGCATCGAATACACCAACTCACGCTCGCCATTTTCTTTGTAAATCTGTGCAGTGGGTCCTGTAGGCATACGCCGTCTAGCGCAGTTGGTAGCAACAATGTCCACATCATGCGCCAGCAAACGCTCAATCATGTCCTGTGGAAACCGCATATCTGAATCAATAAAAAGCACATGAGTGCATTTTTCACGCATCGCATCCAAGCACAACTCAGCTCTCTGATTAGCAATCAAAGTACCTTGCGAGATTTTTAAGCTAACAGCGTCATTGGTGTTTAACGTGTGATAAGCCACCATATTAACTAGGTCATAAGTAAACATGGTGTGAACCATGTCTCTTGCTGGTGTTGCTAACGCAATGTATTTCATACTTGTCCTGGTCGTACACGAAAAAATTTATTCTCAGGGTCATTGAGCCAACGCTTCATGTACTCCTGATCTTCCAGCTTACCCTCTGCTTTTAACTGAGAATATATAGACATAGGAATGCTTGCAACGCGGTGGAATTCACCCTTCCAACCAGCACGTTCATCAACCATGTTGAACTCTTGCTTGTTCTCTTCAATGATGTCAGTTATATCCTGTTGCGTCTGAATCGTTGCCTCATCAGTCTCATCGTTGTAGTGCCAGTAGCGCGTGATGCCCTGATCTTTGTCTTCGTTAAATATTCTTTTTTCCATGTAAAAAAGGGGGGATTTCTCCCCCCTCTCCCTTTGCTTCGTTTAAGAAGTGATCAAGTCTGCTGCCAGACCATGAGCGTTTTCTGCCAAGACTTTGTGGCCCCACTCGACCAAAAGCATACGCTTCTCAGCGTCACCAGTCTTTGCCAACTCAGTTTGTTGGTAAGGACGCAGGACAGTCATCTTTGCATACTCGGGATCAAGCACCCAAGCGTCACGCTCGCGCTGGAAACGGTTGGGAACGACTTGAACTTGACCAAAATCGCTGACGTAAATGTCTGCTGCACCAATAATGGTTGCAGGACGATCACCGCCATTGATGTTGTAGCGAGCAGATGCGATGCCAGAGAAACCTGACACGCGTTGCTTGTTGACAGGACCAACCATCAAAATCTTAGGTGTACCGCCTTGTGTCCATGTCTTTTGAATCACATTCTTGAGAATGGTTTCAGTGAAAGTACGAACTGTGCCGTCAGTGCGAGCTGAGTTAGGCAAGGTGGTGTAGCTAGGATTTACGCCGTTGGTGGTGTCATAGTCCACGTTGGTCTTGATGAAAGCCTGCAAAGAGGCAGTTACGCGAGCTGTGGTGGTGTTACCGGCAACAGCAATGCCGCCGTTCAACATCACAAACTCTTGGTCACGCTTCAACTCAGAACCGCGCTTGGCGATCTGATAAGCCAACTCAGAACGGCGGCCTGCTTTGTTGACAATTTCTTCAGTGTTCGACAAGACAATAGTCTTGCGTGAAATCTGAGCGTAGTTAGTCAAACGAACAGTAGCTGTGACTGAGTTAAAGGTTACATCATCACCTTCCAACTGAGCATTAGCGGCAGCAGAATCTAATGAATCTGTTTGCCATTCAAACAAAGTATTGGTGATGTTTTCACGTCCAATGTTGGATGTGTAGGGGGTTTCTTCGGGAGAAATGTTTGTGATCACATTGCTCAAATCTTCACGAATACCCTTTGCAGAGTAGGTCGTGAACGTGTTCGTTACGATAGCCATGATTTAATTCCTTATTTCAAAAGTTGGAAGATTGCATTGGCCGCATCATCGACACGGCCAGTTTTCGCGACGCGCTGTTGTGCGCGAACTGCCTCAGTATTATTTGAGATTCGCCCTGCTGCACCAGGCTTGGCAGGCCGAGGGCCGTTGTTTGTCACTGGCTTGATGTTGCCCCTCTTGGACATCATCTGGTCGTAGAGTGCCGCCTTACGCAACATCAAGACCGCCCTGTGATCCACCACATTTTTCAGCTCATCTGGCGTGAATCCAATCTTTTGACCGAATTCAACAAGCAAAGCCTTTTCAGCTTGAGCCTTTTTAGCGTCTTTCCAATCAGGAATAGCCGCCAATAAAGCCTCCTGCTCATGCTGTAATTTCTGTTGCATGAACTGTGCTTGCTCCTGCTGAGATAACTGATTAAGGCGCTGCTTTTCACTTTGAATAGCCGCCGCCTTCTCTTGGTTGTCACGCATCACCTCGCGCTGCCGTACCCACTCAATAGGGTCTTCGTTATAAAGACGATCCCAATCAATGTTTGGCTGCGCCACTTGCTGAACCTGTGCTTCTAACGCACTCAATAACTGAGCGTATTGCTCACGTTCGGCACGCACTGCCTGCAACTCACCCTCGGTCTGCTTTCGCACCTCGGCAATTTGCTGCGTTTTGCGTGTGTAATCCTGAGTCCTTGAATATCCCTTTTGAAGCTCCTCTAGCGTCACATCGACTTCTTTGCCGTCAACTTTGACGGAGAAGACTTGTGGCTGTTCTTGCTCCTCGGTTTCCTCATCTAACTCGGATTGTTCGGTATCTGTTTCGCCGTCAGCCGCGTCTGCATCTGCTGATAACTCCTCGTCTACCGCCGCGCCCTCGTCGGGCGACTGCGCCTCGCGGTCTTCCTGTTGTCCCTCATCGGGCAGAAATCCCTCAAGTGCATTGGCTGCTTCAGCCACATTCATTGGACCTTGTACTGCACTGCCTGCTGGCGTTGGTGCGACTGTTTGCATGGTCTATTTCCTAATTAAACAATATTTTTGGTTGCGCGTTCAATGGCACGTTGTGCCACCTTGCCGTTGTCCACCATCTTGGTGACCTCAATGCGGAAGTTTTCAATAGCCTTTAGCATTGACCACGCTAACTCGCGTTTTGCGCTTTCTTCAGGTTTACTGGATTCAAAAACCCAATATTGGTCATTTCGCATCTTTTCCAAAATTCCCGAAAAGACCTCGTCATTGGCTAATTGGTTAGCTTTTTGGCCTTTGCGTAATGCGTCTTCGTTCATTGAACCATTCCATTAAGGTTGATGGATGGCAACTGCTCAACTGGCGGTGCTTGCACTTGACTTGCGGCTTGCACCGCATTCTGTACAAGCGCCGTCTGCTGGCGCATTGCCTCTCTGTCCATAGCCTGCCGAGCGTCAATCTCAGCAGTGCTAATCTGTGTGCCGTACTTTAACTCTAATTCGTACTTCTTGAGCAGTAAGTCCTGCGCCAGTTGATCTCTTCGGTAATCATCATCTCTGAGCATCTTCTCGCGTTGCAATTCCAGCTCTGCCGCTTTCTTTTGGATGTCGGCTTGGATAGACTGCGCCTGCACTTGCGCCAGCACCTCTTCGGGTGTCGGCTTGGGTTGCTCTTGCGGCATCTGAAAGTCAGCAGGCAACGTGTTGAAGTAGCTGGATGCGTCCTTGTAGCCAGACAATTCGATGGCTTTTTGCAGTGTGCGGATGTACATTGGCAGTGAGGCGATCTGATTCATTGGTCCAAACTGCGCCATCAGTTGCTCTTGCTTTTGCATAATGATATTAAGTGCCGCCAACTTCTCGTTGGTGTCACCATTACCCAAACCAATGTTGACATTGACATCCATACTGGCATCCCAAACGCGAGGGTCGATCTGTACCCACTCGTTACGCAAACGCACCATTCTTGGTTTATCTTGGTGGGTGGTCATCAGATACAAGATACCCTTAAACAGCTTCTTCATGCCCTCGGCCAAGATGCGAGCTTGAAGCTCAAGCCTTGACTGGCTGGCGCTGACAGTGGCAGTTACCGCCGCCTTGGTGGTTGACTGCAACGCATCAGGGTCTAAACCCATCGCCGCCTTGCTCATGCCGGTGCGGTCTTCGCGCATCTGATCCATGTATTCAAGCATGGGGAATGCGGCCTGTCCAACAAATGGGGAACTGAACGCCTGCACCATGCCTGGTGCTCTCATGCGGATGATGGCGCCGGTTTCATTATTTAAAACGTCATCGATATTGACCTGACCCTCAACAATTGCTGTACGCGGGTGAATGGACTGCGCCAACGAATCCAGCGTATTTCGCATGATCTCTGACTTGATCTCTTGAATGTCATGCGTAATGTCAAAGATCGACATAGCTTCCAAAGGCGATGTGTGTGGCTCCGGATCGCAAGGGAAGTCCACAAATGGAATATAGCTGGCGGGTAAATTCCGCACCATGGTGTAGCCCGAACCCATGCAACAGATTTTCCGCAACTCAGGTATGCCATCACCATCAAAGTCCACGCGCATATACGCTTCGATGTACAAAACCCTACGTTGCATAGGATTCATGCTATCCGCAGCGCCAAAGGTGGTGCTTAATGGCTGACGCGCCAAGTACTCGTCATTGCTATCTAAGTCGGTGCTGGAGATGTTCTCTTCAATTTCGTCCTGGTCGTACCCCATGCCGATCAAGTCAGACACTGTCGCCATCTGTCGGTGGGCAATGATGCCAGCATCATCAAACGATCTCGCCCTGCGATCTAACAACAGCTCCTCTGGAGGTACGGCCATAATGCGGATGCGGCCATCCTTGGTATTACGTTTGATCTGAACGTCATGCAACATGGGTTGCGGCATCTGCATTGGCAAACCAGTGACAGGATCGACCTGTGGCTGCATCATCGGCATCGATGGATCAGGATAGCTGACCACAATCTTGACCTCGGCATCCTCTTGCATCAGGATTTGGATCGTTTGGTCATCCAGCCCCGAATACTGCTCAATCTTGACCTCTTCAACATCTTCCCAGTAGTACTTGGCGATGCCGCACTTACGCACTAAAGAGTCTTTGAAAATTGCATAAGTGGTCATAAAACCATTGTTGTCGGAGGTAAATATGTAGTTGGCGTAATCAGTCGCCTGCTGTGCGCCAGCCACATCTTCGGGTCCACGCGGCACATACTCCACTACATTCTCTGTGCTAAAAAAGACTTTCATCAGGCTTGGAAGCATGGCGCTGACAGTGTCGCGCACCTCCATTGCAACCACCTGAGAGCGCCCCTCTTCCTCGTTACCAAAGGGGTCGCCTCGGTAATACTCAGTCCCCTTGGCGCGGATGGGTGACACATCAGAGTCGATGTAACTGACAGCATCCTCCAACTCGCCAGAGACAATGCCTTGCAATTCGGTTTCATCCATTGGCTCAATGGCGGCAATGTCGGTGGTAATGTTCATATCGTTAATCATTTTGCTTTATTCCTTGCAGATATTGCTTTGGCCTTGGCTCGCGCATCAGCCTTGCTAGATGCACCCCACGCTTTCAAACTTAACAACAAGCGCGTTGGCTCGCCGTCTTTCATCTCTGGACCTGGCATATTGCCCATTCTCGCAAGGAATGATGCCCTGCGCGGGTTGTCACCACTTTTGACTGGCGCTTTCAGATTCATGCCCTCGGCCTTGGCACTCGCTCGCCCCTTGGCATTCAAGCCGCCTGATGGTGACTTTCCCTCTTTACGCTGCCACGCTGGTGTTTTCATATGGGACTTTCTTAATCCTTAAACCATTCTTCGGCATAGTGCGGCCTGTTCTTGCGTAGCCAAGGCACTGCCTGCTGTATGAGCCTGTTGCCATCCAAGCCAATCGTTTGGCTACCAATGTGGTGGACATAGGACCTAGACAAGTAATGATGGAAACCAGCCGCCCTCAAATCCTCACAATGCACATCATCGGAGTACCAATTCAATGGTGGGAACTTCTGCACTTCCCAAGCATCTCTACCAATCCAGGCAAAGATGGGGCTCAAGCACTCCATCGGCATGATGGCATCTTCATAGGGGTACTTAAAGTAATACAACTCCTGATCAAAGGGATTACTGCGAATGTTCTGCACAGGACGCGCCGCGTCACATCTTGCAGACACCCAGCCCACTGGCTCGCCAGTTTCCTGTTTCAACTGCGCCACATCTTCCATCAGATAGCGGTAGCTGGTGGGGGTCAGCACAATGTCATCATTGGCGCAAATAACAGAATCAAAGCCATCGGCAAAGGCCTTGTCCATGATGTCGTTGTAGTCATCACCAAAATTATTAGGCTTGCCAAAGACTTTAAGGTCAGCGTCAAAGCCGCCAATAATTAACTCTGGACCGCGCAAATAGACAGGAACTTCGGGACAGTACTCGGCAATGCTTGTGAGCATCACCCGCAAACCTTTGCCGTTTACTGTGCTGATGCAAATCGGTGAGATCACTTCTTAGGCTTCTTCGCTGTCTTTGCGGCCTGCTTGAAATCAGCAGCGGAGGGTGCGGCCTTGCTACCGACTTTGTTCATCTTTTCGCCAGAGCCTGCCGCTATGCGTTTTTTCTTTGCGGCGATGTTGGCATACAAACCAGGTTTAGTCGCCATTGCGTCCTCCGATCTTGATAGTCAACAATGAATCAGGCATATCGTCTTCGGACTCCATGTCTTGACCATCACCGCCGTCACCCTCATTAGGACCGCCAACTACCCACGCATCACAGGTACGGCTGGCCGCACACTTGAAGTCAAATATCTCGCAGTAACCCAAATCAGCCAGCTTGATGGTTCCCCATGGATCAGCCTCATTGCCAATGCCGTCAGCAATGCACTGCTTCAACTTGTCAGACACGTTGAACGCGGCACAGTTACCGCATCGGCTTTGCTTGGCATCATCCACCGACACATCCCACTGGTCAGCCTTCTTTTTCCAAAAGGAATCATTAGGCAGATTGGGATTCTCAGGACCATAGGCCGCTGATGTAATCGCCTTGGCGCGATTCTTCAAATTGAGCGTGATGTCCTGAGTAGGCGCTGGACACGCTGCGCTGGTATCTTGATAGCCAGCCTCTTGATCCATGGATTGATCCATGGTACGTTTTAAGGTTGCCATTACATTTTCCCCTTGGACTTCATGTTTGTAGCAGTACGGCTACCGCGCATGGGCATCTTTGCCTCACTCATCGCAATGGCAATAGCCTGTTTAGGATTCTTGACTACCTTGCCGCCCTTGCCGCTGTGCAATGTGCCTGCTTTGTACTCGCCCATCACCTTGCCAACTTTCTTCTGTGCCTTGGTCATCATCATGATTTCACTCCTTTAAAGAATTAACGAATTATGCAACCCTTGAGAGCTTCCTACGCAACGGCTGATTCCACTTTGTAGATACAGCAGAGCCATACATCCCCACAACCGCATCAGACGCAAACGTCAAACAAAACGCATCAGCGCGGTCAGGCGAGGCCAGTCCACGCTTCCTGATCTCATCCTTACCCTCAATCTGAATCTTGCCGCTAGAAGTAAACGAATACCTCACAGTCGCCAGCTCAGCTATCAAAGCCTCATCTTTGGGCATAGTACAGTCCCGCAACTCAAGCCAAGCCTTGGCTTTATGCCATAACTCAGCCTTCAAATTACGATAGGTGTTACCCATCGCCGGTGACTCAGACACGTTAATCCCCCGCGCAGGCAAACCCAACTCCTTGAGCCTGTCCACCACACCAGCACCCAAACCAATTGAATCCACCAATATTTCCTGTGGGCGCTCACTTGGCGGCAATATCTCATACTCAGCCACCACCGCACCAGTGAGCTGCATCAGATCAAGGTTTTTCCAAGTCTTAATAGACTCGGTAACCGCATTCCCCTTGCGCTTGCACAGCGCCGATCTGTCAGAGCCAAAACGCGCAACGTCCAAACCCCACACCAAAGGTGCGTGCTGGCTCGGCGCAACGTCACGGCTTGTCGCCAATTCCAGTAACTCCATCGGGATGACTGTATCGTCATCACTTCTTGGGAATTCACCCAGCACGCGGATGCGGTAAGCATTACTCTCCTCGCCGTACCGCGCCTTCATCTCCTCAATGTAAGCCTCGCTAACCCTTGGCGAATCAACGCAGGACACACGCATCGTCACCCAGTCGCTAGCGAGTCGGTTGTGCGTATCAAAGAAGAAACCGCTGGAACGTACCGGATTGCCAAGCAGTAACGTCACCGCATTGTGGCCGGACATAGAACCAGATGCCGCCTCAAATACCTGTTCAGGGATACCGCTCGCCTCGTCTCCCACCAGCATCACATGATCTGAGTGAACCCCTTGCAACGCTTCGGGTTGCTCGGCGCGGCTAGTCCTGGCTGAGATAAACGCCTCGTTGTTGGCATCTTTCACCTCAATCCTGTCCTGCTTCACCTCCAACTGGTCAGCCAGCATCGGCGGCAGTACCTTTACCCAACGCTTAACTTCAGCAAAGAGCGCGTCATACAACTGGCTGCTAGTCGGCGCAGTCACCACCACCTTGACAGGAAATCTCAGAAAGAGATACCAGATCATTGCCCACGCGCTTGCCGTCGATTTGCCTACGCCATGTCCTGATCTAACCGATATGCGTCTATTGCCTGCGGCGATGTGATTGAGGAACTCTATCTGCCATGGGTCAGGCTGCGTGTTGAGCACCTCGCGCACAAACTTCACAGGGTTGTTTTTGTAGAGTTTGACGAATTCAACAAATGGGTTATTCGCCACCAAGTCATCAAAAATTTTTTTCGGGACAGGCTTTGGCGCCACAAGGGGTAGGGGGGTGGGGGTCGCTTTAGGAATGCTCATGGCGATACCTGTTTGGGTGCTGCATCAGCCGCCCCCGCCGCCGCGAGCAAGGGGGGGCTCGACGCGCCAGCGCCAGGCGCGGCCAGCCACCGGATGCCAGTAAACGGCTGAAAAGTTATCCACAGGTCGATGTGTCTGTAAGTCATTGATCTATATGCTTTCTTACATGAGACTTACATAATCGGCTTAACACGATGACTATTATGTTAACTTTATTGTGGATAACTACAGCGATTCTGCTCAATAAACAGGCAGTTTGCGGTTGTCCACAGGCCAGTGTGTACATCATGCGCCATTTTCTGTGGATAAGTCATCGATGACCTCGACATGGCGCAGTGCCGCCATGCGTAGGTCTTGCACGTTGATGTTGATCTGTTGCGCCTTTTGTAAGCCATAAGTTTTGTTATCCCACCTTTCGGCCAGCCACTGGCGAGTGCGGATGCGCTGGACATCGCGCTGCGCGTGGTCGACGTCCATGCCGTCAGCGATTTTTATCGTGTCACAAGCCATCAGATCGGCGGCACGCGTGCGCGCGCGTGTAATCATAGCACCATGATCGTTTTCCTCAATCCAATCGTCTAGCGCACGCTTACCGATGCCTAAGTCGATGCATATATCTGCGATGCTTTTGCCGCTCTCCACCATGCTGAAGATCATCTCTTCTGGCATCTCATTGAGGAAAGCGACATCACTTCTTCGCTTTGGTGTACCAGCCATGCTTAACCCCTATTTAAAGCCGTTTTAACGCGCTGGACGATGTCCAGTACCTTTTCCTTGATAAACGCAACTATGAGCTTAATTTGAGCCATTCTTGAACCTCTCCGCTTGTTTGCTGTTGAACTTGTAGTCCATGGTGTCATTGTCGCTGAAAGTAAGGTCATCAACAAAGTCATCAAAGCCTGTTTCGCCACCGAGCTTATGCTTGTACTTGGTGACTTGAGCTGTTGGCACAAGCGCCTTGGCTTTGATCAGATGCTGAACTCCTTCATCGGACATGAACACCTCCATCTCCTGCATTGACCAGATGTGATGATTCGACAAGTCCTGACGCTGAGTCTGTATCGCTACCGCCTCATTGACTGTTCTGACAATCACCATGGTCTGACCATTTTGCATCTCCCACTCAATCCTCGGTATGGATGACGCTGGCTCGCAGCCATCTTCTGTGGCCATCTGATCCAGCACGCCATACGCCCTGATCATTGCCGCCATGCTTGAATCGAACTTCGCCCGATCTTTGGCCTCAATCGCTTGGTGCAATCTGCTGTTCTGAGTCCAGAATTTCTCCCTCACCTCACTGTTTACCAAAGTACACAGTCGGTTTTCTCCCCATTTCCTGTCGCTGGCGGCTTTGACTGACTCTAATTCCACCAGCTTTGATTGAACGTGAATTGTCCAAGCGTCTGCCTTTGGGCTTGGCTGCTCCACCACTGGATGATGTCTTGCTGTCTTCTTTGTCGCCATCTTTTTTCTCCTTGTCCAAATTAACAGAAGCGGCTGTCAGAACAATCAGAAACTACGAGTCTTCTAGACTCTCGTTTCCGATTCTGATTTCTGATCGTCTGAAGCGTCTGATTTCTGATCGCTTCTGATCGCTTCTGATTGTTAGTTGTTAAACTTATACGCCGCCTCACTTGCCATTTTCGTCATCACATCTTGGTTAAGCCATGCCACTTTGTCGTGATGTCCACCCAAATTCTTCACTTTAAGTCTCCCCTTTGCTGTCCAAATTGCGTTATTAATTTGCGTCTTTGTAGCGTCATAGGCACTAGCTTGGAGCTTCAATTCTTCTTTCCAATCGTCAATATTTGCCACTTTTAAGCTCACACCATCAATGACCTCATTGAAACCTTTATTCTTAATTGCCCTATATAGTGCAGGCAGCTCATATGGCTGCCATTTGCCGCCATCTTTATTAGCTGGCGGCTTTTTCTCGGTCATCTTTGCGTGATCTGCTTTGGCTGAATCGCTGGCCTGCACCGCCAGGCTTATGACTGCTTTTGCCAATCCAAGTCCCGCTGGCCTGATCTCCACCTCCACCATCTCAAAGCCAAATCTAATCCCCTGCTCTCCATCTTTCTGTTTGGTAGTGGTGAGTACGCCTTTCATTTGATCTTCAAACCTTAGTAATTCCAGCTCTGTATCTACAGCGCCAAGCAGTGAGGAATGACCGCGCAGACCTTTGGCGGCGTCCTTTCCTGAGTGGTGCAGGACCATCAACGCGCAGTTGAGGAATTCCTGCACCTTACCCATGGCCGTGATGAATGCACCCATATCTTCTGAGCTGTTCTCGTTACCACCGCCGAATGCTCTGGCCAAAGTATCCACAATGGCCAATCTGAACTCCATGCCTGTCTGCTCCACCAGCTGCACCACTGCCAGCATCAAGGCGTTGAAGTCCTCGGCGCTGGAACGTAGGTTTAGCTGATGTCTGACTATGTATATGGGTGCGCCATCTTCGGTTTGGTGATGCAACTTGCAGGCTTTGATGCGTGCGCCGATACCGCCAAAGCCCTCGCCGGCCAAGTACAGCACCGCGCCGGTTTGCTTTACTGGCCTACCCATCCAGTTCCTACCTGTGGCGATGGCCTCAGCAATGTCTAGGGCTATGAACGACTTGAATGAGCCAGGCGGTCCATAAAGCGCCGTAAAGCTGCCTACTGGTATGACACCCTCAATCAACCACTCGACTGGCTCATCCTGTATTGAGTCCCAAGATTCAATCTTTATCGTCTTGGCGGGTTTTGGTTTGTCTGCCTGCTTTGGCGGGTCGGATGCGAACTCATGTTCAATTTCTGCCTGTTTCTGTACATAAGAATCCTGATGTGTATAGATTTCGTCTGTTTTTATACTTAATGCGCTAATCGCCTGTAGCCTTTCGGGAATCGTTACATCATCGACACTGGTGAGCCTTGGCGCCGCCTTGACCAGCGCTGCCAGCTCCGACCTGCCGCCGCCTGCCTCAATGAACTCGTAGGCGTCATCGCCCTGCTCTTGCAGTCCAAGGTCAACTACCTTGACCGCCTTGGCAATTGGCAGGATGGCCTCTGCTGCCTTGCGAGCGTATGACCAGCCAGAGATATCGTTGTCCGGCAGTATGACTACGTTAGCGCCAGCAAAGTATTCGGTTATCGCGTCCGGCCAATGCCCTGCTCCACTGTGAGCTGTGGTGGCGGCCACACCGAGACTAATTAATGCGTCTACGGCTTTCTCGCCTTCAGCCAAGTAAATTATTCTTCCCGCTGTCTTCGCGTCCAGTAAGTCGGGTAGCTTATATGGGACTATGCGTGCATCACTCAGCGTTGTGTAGCGCTTGCCGTCACTATCTACTTTGTAGAGCCTATAAGTCTTTCCAGACTCCCCTACACGCAGCCGGTGCTTAACGAATACTGTGACGCGGTCTTCGTCTTGGTATTGCCACTCCTGCTGAAACTCTATCTTTGGCAATGGTTTGATGTTGGCAAGTGGATCTGGTCGTTCTTCCAGCTCAGGTAAGAGGTTGCGATCCCTGATGGTTTGGAATACCGATTCCTGTGTACATCCACCATGACAGTGGAACAAGGGTTTGCCCTCTTCATCGATGTGTACTGACAGACTGGGATTCTTATCGCCGTTGCCTTTGCCATGCGAAGGCACTGGGCAACTTGCTACCCATTGGCCGTTGGCTCTCTTGGCGTTGCCCAAGCTCTTGGCTATTTGTTCTGCTTGCATTTAATTATCTTTCTTATGTGATTGAAAGCAAAAAATCACTTGGGTCATATCTATAAACATTGATGACTCTTTTGCTTGTTTGTTTCCAAGTATTTTTATGAGATATTCCAAATCTTTTAGATATACAAATCCAGCCCATAGATTTCCAAAATAAATTAGATTCAAGGTCATCAGCACATCCAGCACTAAAAGCAAAAGTGCCTTGTGTTTTTCCATAGTCAACAACAGTATCCAAGAGCAGTCTGCCGCGCAGAAATTTTCTCGCATCAGTCTGCAAACATATTTGTGCAATCTTCGCTTTTTTTACTTATTGCGTTTGGAATACCAAAACTAGCTAAACAGAATCCAACCAAATCGCCATTGCACTCAATGACAAACAATTTGTCATTACAAACATTGCTCCATCTGTCGCCTGTCTTTATTCCAGTGATTGCCGCTTCATATGCCATTTTGGGGATGAAACCCAAACTGTGATTTTCTTTTTTAGATAATGAAATGACGTAAACAATGTCTTTTTCAACAGCTTGCCTAACAACTCCTAAATCAATTGATTCATCCAAATTGTTCATTTTTATGCACTAGTAATATTTAGAGGAAAAAAAAGCCTGGGCTTTTACACCCAGGCGCGTGACTTACTTCTATTTAGAACATCTCGTCATCTTCAACAGCCGCGGCCATAACTGACTTCTTTGGCGCTGGCGCAGCCTTTGGAGCTGGCGCGGGTGGCGCTGCTACTTGTGCTGTGTAGTCCTCATCGCTCTGACCCATACCGGCAGGCTTGTCAATCCACGACACAATAGTGAAGTTGGGAATGCGTGTTGTGCCTTTGCCAATCTTTTCCAACTTGCTGCCTGTGTACTCAAGCACTGGTAATTTGCCTGCATTGGCGGCACGTTGTGCGGCGCATTCGGTGTACATCTTTTCGAGTCCCATGTTAGGGCCTACGCCACTTGATGACCACTCACAAGTACCGATCTCCTTGTTGTAGAACGTGACGATAAAGCCGCGCTTGTGGTCAGGTGTTGGCTGTGAGCCTTTGCGTCCAAGCTCTGAATCGGGTTGCCAGTCACGAATGCCGACACCAAGTTGAAGCCAGCCTGTTTGCACACCATCAAGATCAAAGACTACTTTCTTGAGTTGGATTTCCTCGCCGAGGCTATTTGTCCAGGCATTTGCTTGTGGGCTAAATCGGATGTAATTACCATTGCCGCCGCCAGATGAGAGATTTAACATTTTGCGTTTTGCTTTCTAAGTTTGGGTTTGCATTATTGACTCAAGCCACGATCTTTTGCGAGAGTGAGTCCACTTGATACCTTGGCCGTCAATGCGTCCAAGATAACTCTTTGATCCTTTGGCAGTAACTTTTCAGCCGCCGTAGGAGAAATTAATTCAGTTTCAAATATCTGTGTATCTGTAAGTCCTGCGTCAGTAAGAGCCTGACGCGCCGCTGTTGCATCAATCCATTTGCGGCTGGCGCGTTTAGGTTGTAGTTGCCAGCCTGCTATGACTTCGCCTGCTTCCATCTGCTTGGTGGCGTGTTCTTTGACTGCGTCTATGAACTTCTCCACCAGCGGCGCTTTGTCTAATATGGCGCTGATCTGTGTTGGCGTTAAAGACAACATCACGTGATGGATGTCATCCTTAGTCATGATGCTGATGTCAGGCTGCGCCGCCACGATGTCGAACTGCTCCTTTTGTGCAGGACATATGTGCTTTGCTGGACACCATTGGCAGGCCGATTCTGATGGCGCAAAGCTCGGTGCATCGCTCACAGCGTCATTGATAGCAGGCAGTAGAACCTCTGTCTCCCACACGCCAAGCTCATCCACGCTCATGCGATGTATGCGCTTCTCGCCATGATGCGGTTGGATTATTTGGAACTCGACTTCTCTTGGTCTTAGGCTGCTATGCAACAACGCACCCAAGGCGTATATCTTCATCTGTTCGCTGTCAGCATCCACATACCCTCGCCCTGTTTTAAGGTCGGCAATGACCAGCTTGTCCTTAGATATGCCAACGACATCAGCAGTGCCTTGCAAGCTAAATTGGGGTGTGTCGTAGAGCTTAAAGAGCTGCTCAACCTTAACGTGACCAAGCTCATCTTGCACCGCCCAAATTGCCTGCAAATGCTCCAAGGCAAACTCGCAGTTTTCCTCAGTCATAATGATGCCCTCCACCTCTTGGCCGATAAACTTCATGGGGTCGGTGTCGAGCTGGTAACAAGTCTCGGCCAGCGCGTGAATGGCAGTACCGATTTTGGCGGCCTCGCCTGCTTCTTGGTACGCAACTAGCGTAGACAGCTTGGCGCTGGCAGGGCAAGCGATCCAACGTGACGCTGAAGATGGCCTAAGTTTTAACTGTTGCTGTTTTGCCATGATGATCTTTCAATGTGTGTAGAGTTAATTAACAGCGTGTACGCAATCTGTCGGCATTCGTTACTGACTGCATGACCAAGGTCTTCGGGGTCAAGTAAGCGCTTGATGAATACGATCTGTTGCTGGTTGTCCTTGCGTGTCTGCTCTAGCTGATTCGCTAAGTAGATGATGTGATCGCGCATGGTTTGGCGTTCTTTGTCATCCATGACGCAACCCCCAGCAAGCAATCAGCGCCGCATCAGCTCTGCCATCATGTTTTTTCAATTTGAAGTAGTCCACGTTGTAGGGGAAGAGCTCCATCGCCCTTGCTCTGGCGCCGTCCTTACCGCCGCTAACGCCCATCGCTTTCATCCATGTCTGTGGCGTGATCAGAGTGGCTTTGATTGATCTTGCGGCGATCACTCCCTCTATAGCCCCAAGGCTACGGCCAAAGGAAAAAACGCTGGTAACGCCTTGGCCAGCCATTGCAAACACCTTTTCAATGTATGCCTCTTCGGGCTTGAACTCATCCAGTATGGCGATTAGCTCTGGAATGCTGATCTGACGCTTAGTTTTCCCATTGCGGTCTAGCGTGACGCATGGCATATCCACAATTCCTGTGAGGGTTTCGCCTCTCATCATCGCAATTGCGCCGTTAAGTCCAACATCAATGCCAATGATCTTGCGCGGTGTGAATGTGGTCATTTGACGGCATCTTCCATGGCTTTGTTGAGGACTATTAGGCGAGCAGATACCAGCGCATCAGCCGCCTGATCCAAGCGCATCACGCTGCCGTATAGTGGCTCTGTGGTCCCTGACATCCAGCGGGATACCTGCGCCTGATCAATCTCGGCAACGCGGCAGACATCGCTCATCTTGTAGCCAGCACATTCGACTTTGTAGCGTATAGCGGATAGTGCTTCTTGTGAAACTGTTTTCATGTAGAGTATGTTAACCATGTTTTGTGAAGATGGTCAAGTATAGGTAAAAAAAAGGGGGTCAGCGCAAGCCAACCCCCAAAAGGCAACTAGCGAGGAACTTGAAAAACCCCGCTGGTGCTAAGTTTACAAAAATAATAGTTGACTAACTTGTGTGGCATTTGACAGACAAGTCAAAAATGATATGATTATTCTGTCATTAATCAAAGGAGACATCGAAATGAACCACACCCAGCACCCCTACATGGAGCAAGCAAGGCGCTTAGAGCGCCGAGCTGACTCTGCCCTTGACTTCCTCGCCGCCATCGCTATCGGCGTTGGCTTTGCCCTCTTACTCGCCGCATGGTGGTCAGCATGAGCAAGAAGATGCAAGACGAAATCGACTTAGAAGTCGTGCGCCTCTCACCCCCCAAAGAGACTGCCATTGGCGTGATGACTCAGGCCGAGATGGTGCAACTGATCCGCAAGTCTGTTCATTGTGGCGCAGTCATCGGTTGGGCTCACGCCGAGAGATTTACGCGAGAGCGTATGCAGGGAAAGATCGATCAGCTTGACTATGAGATGAAGTGCATCCAAGAGCGCCTCAAAGACGCCGAGATGGAACTGCTGGCGGTGCAGAAATGAGAGGCGATTGGCGCCCCGCCAAGGGTGTAAAGATAACTCTACCAAGCTGGTATGCCAAGGAGTTCAAGTATCCCAAACCAACTGATGTGCAGGCTACATGGCGGCGCTTCGGTTGGAAACCACCAAGTGAGGCTAAATTATGGAAACTATCCTGATCTTTTTCTTAATCGGCTTATTCGGCATTTTTGTGGTGATCGGCACACTGCTGTGCCTTGTTCTGTTTTTGCTGGAATGCGAGGTTGAGTGATGGTGAAAGAGAAGATAGAGCAGGGTAGAGCCATCACAGTGCGCCTCACCCAGTCCGAACACGCCGAGTACATCAGGCTTGGCGGTGTAAAGTTTTTGAGACTCTTCTTGCAGACAAGTGCAGGCATTCAGAAAGAGATAAAGGAGAAGAAGTGAAATCTGTACGCCTGCCACGCATCATCAATCTGCTTCAGCTTGTCGGATGCACTGCGCCGGAGGTTGCCACCAAGGTGTACTGCACAGAGAGATCAGCTCAGATACTGATCAACAGACTGCGCCAGCAAGGTGTCGTACATATACAGGAGTGGCGCAGATCGGGTAATGTTTGGGTGGCGGTGTACAGACATGGCATAGGCACTGATGCCGCCAAGCCCAAACCTCTGACGGCTCAAGAGAGGCTTAAACGCTGGCGAGCCAAGGAGTCCTTAGACGATCATGCCTTTCGCATGGCCAAGGAAAGAGCAAAGAAGTGGAAGATCAAGCGCGATCCGCTGGTGGCTGCGCTGTTTGGAGAAGCAAGTTGAAAATTATTAACGCAAAATCAATGGAAGAAATTGAGTTAACCAAGCTGGAGAGCTTGCTAGCCAATGAATATGCCGACTTATGGTTGGCTAAATTTGGTACGCCACCAAGAGGAATGCATCCAATCCCCAGCAATGTTGCTGAAGATGAGATAAAGTTTTTTATTTCTTTTTCCGAACATCAGGAATAGGCTGATCTTTTTTCCACCAAGGCAGCATTCGTTCTTTGCCTGCAAATACATCAGCTACATATTTCTGCTGCTCTTTTCGAGTCAATTCTTTACCTAATTGCTGTGCTGACCATGCCGCCTGCTTTTCATAGTTATCAAGCCAATCACCACCGCCAGTTTTAAGCCCAGTCAATTCCCCAAGGCCAAACCATCTGCCTTCTTGTGCAATAGCGGGATCAAGATTTAATGGTGCAGCAACTTTGCTTTGTAGCAATGACTCTAATGCACCATATTCGGTATCTTTGGCTCCACCCTGACCCCAAAAATATGGCCCATATGGTGTTGCATATGATGTACCCGCAGCTTCATGCGTATCAAACACATAAGGTCTGAAATTACCTGTTTTGTTTTGGTAGAAAGATGAAATCTTTTGCGCTTGCTTTTCACCGCTTGGGAATCCTTGCTCCAAGAATTTTGCAAATGGCGCATAATGTCCTTCCATCATGGAAAGACCACCACCAGTAAGCGCTTTGAATTCATCATGAGCTTTAAGAACATTCTCTTTGGTGATTGGAATGCCGGCCTGTTCCATTCGCATAATTAGAGAACCAATTGCATTTTCCAATGCAACGCTGTTTTGTGCTGACGCAAAACTTGTTGCGGCCAAGCCTTTGTTAAATACATCAGGCGCATAATTAGCCTCATCAAGAGCTGCTCGCATTGGCTGATATGACTTATAGAAACCACCGCCAGTAGCGCCCAATCCTCGTTCTACTGATCTTGTAATGATGTCCAAATTCTTTGGATTTGACAAGCTCTTAATGTGAGATAGATCAGCTCTTGCTGGAACATATCTATTGATGTCTGCTTGAGTTACTCCTGGCACACCTCCAATATTTCCTGCTTGGTTCATAACAGACCGATCAAGCAATCCATAACTTGGAGGCGTCCATTGTTGAATTGGCTGATCCAATACAGCATTTGCCAACTCATATCGTTGCTGCACTTCACTTGGGATTAGTTTTGTTGCCTCTTGAAGTGAACCAGCCTCACCTTTTCTTACGGCCTTTTGTCCTGCCTCAAGAATCTTTGTGTAGTCTCTTGCTGTTGCGTTGGCAATATCACCGCCAGTTTTAATGGCCTTGTTTGTTGCCGTCATCCGCTTTGGAAATGTCTTAATCTTCCCTGGATCAATTACTTGGCTTGTAGTCGCCTGTGCCAAATCACTTAAAAGTCCAGCACCAAATCCACCACGCTCCATCACTTGTGGAACAACGCGCTCTGCAAGTCTCTCACCAGCCCTGCCAAGTTGCATTGCTGGCGCTTTCAATGCTCTGACGCCTGGCACTACATCAAGGGCAACCCCAGCAGGGAATGTTACTTGTGCAACATCAAATGCAGCTTTTCTCTTAGGATCAAATACGCTGTATGCGTTTGCGGTGTCGTATGGCGTGTTTCCTAATAAGCCAGCGCCAGCGCCATAAATCCTTGGATACTCATCGCGCAAGAAGTCCAGCAATCCGCGAGTACCCTCTGCCGAGTAGTCTGCCGCGCCAAATGGGTCTTGGAAATAGCTGGTGGTCATGATTTATTGTCCTGCTAAGTTCGATCCGATTATTCCAGTCTGTGCGCCGATATAGCCACCAGTACCAGCGGCGCGTGAACGTGCCTCATTCAATCGGCGCAGTGACTCAGACAGATCAAGTAGTTTTTGCTGGTCGCGTGAGAGCAGAATGCGACCCATTTGGTTGCGTACTGCTTCGGGAGTCTTGACTTGGCCGAATAGGTTAGAGACTGATGTCAGCATACCTGGAACATTGCCAGTGGCAACCGCCTGACCTGCCTGCATTACTGCTGGTGCGGCATCAAGATCGACCATTCCAGCAGCGCGTGCCGCTGTCTGCGCTCCACGCCCAGCAGACTCCAATCCTTTAAGCCGAGCTTCTTTAGCAACTGCCGAGGCAAACTGTCGGAAGTCGTTGCCAAATACAGCCTTGAGTCGCTCTTGCGTTGCAGGCTCTTTCCACATCTTTAGCAGTGATGTCTGACCAGCTTCTGTACCTGTCTTTTGGCGCAAAGCCTGCAAAGCACCAATGCGGAATGCGTCCATCTCTGACAAAGTCAATCCGCGCAATTCCTGCTTAAAGTTAACAATGTCACCAGTCATAGCCTTGCGGCCAAGCTCCGCGGCATCCATCATTTGTGATGGTCCTGCCCATTTCTCCATGGCCTGCGCGTATGCAGACTTACCACCAACCTTTGGCGATCTATCGCTCAATGCCTTAATCAACTCTTGGCGTACATCATCGTATGCAGTAGCCTGCTGACCACTGCCTGATCGTTTGAGACTTTGCGCTGAGTCATACAAAGACTGCTTCAAAGTATCCAGCACATTCATTGGCACTGGCTGACCAGCCTGTATTTTTGATAGATCAATGGATTGACCAGTTTTTGTGCGATACAGCAATTCAGCAGCGCCCTGCAATGACTCTGAACGCTTTAACAATTTCATCAATGGCTCATCAACTTGCACCACTGCCTGATCAATGACGTTATAGAAAGGTCGAGATTCGATGCGGCGCATTTCACTGAAGTTGTCAATGCTTCGCTGAAACTGTGAGCCTTGAGTGGCTAAAGCGGTATCAGCGGCAGACACAAGACGGCCTGCGCGTCCAGCTTGGCGCTCTCTGATGGCACGTTCCAAGGCTTGCTTTGTCTCGCCTGGTAGCGTTGCTATGGTGTCCAATAGCTGGCGCAGATTCGCACCACCTACATCAGCCACGCGAGCCTCTGCACCGAGCTTGCCCATGCGAGCCTGCGACATACCCAATGCGCTTTCAAGCAAATCAGGTGGCGTATCGCGCAACAGCGCCTCGGCCACCTTTTGCTGTGCGTACTGCTCGGCCTTGGCAGGAGAAACCCTTGCAGCGATCTGACGGCCACCAGCACCAAGTATCGACATTACTGGCTGAGATATTGGACCTAACACGCCACTAATGGCGGCACTCTTTGCCACATCTTTGCTGATGTCGGCAATGGTTTCACCCTCAGATGAACCAAGACCGCCAATAGCACCATAGCCAACGCCAGCAGCACCGGCCTGCGCCATGCGCTGACCCATACCCATGACTTGGCCGGCGGCTGGAGCCTGAGTTAAGTAGTTTTGGAATTGAGCAAGCCTTGGAGATATGGCCTGAATAGCAGGCGTCACAATGCCGCGGTTAATAGCTTGGCTAACCCTTGCTGGTGCGCTAAATGCCAATGTTGGTAATGTTGCCGCTGTTTGCAATCCAATAGATGAAAATGGATTTTCTTTGGTGTAGGACTCAGCAGCGCCACGAATAACATCTCTTTGCTCTAGATATGCTTGCTTTAATGGCTTTCCCTCAGTGATGGCTTTTATTGGCGCAGCAACAAAGCCTGCAATCTCATCATAGAAACCCATAGTTGGGCCTTGCATGGCCGCCAAGAATCCTTTTTCTAACTCTGATTTCTTAGCGCCAGATTCATAAGCAGGCGACTTGCGCTCAGACAAAAACTTCAACACCTCTGATGGTGTGTAGTTGTTCTCAATGGCGGTGTCGATCTGATTTTTTACATTAGGTAAATCACCCATTCCGCTTGATAGAAACTGAATAATTTCATCATCTTTATAGCCTTCTTGTCTGGCTGCATCAATCTGCTTTTTTAAGTCACTCATGATTATGGTGTCCTTTGAAAGATGTCTGTCAATGGTTTACGCGGTTTATCACCAGCGTTTTGCTTTTTAATAATTGATGGGATTGTTGCTTCTTCACCAAGCGCAGTATCAAGATTCTTGAATCCATACGATCCCCCAAAACTCTTGTATTCACCACGTTTTTTGTTGTAAGCCTGCGCCGTTGCCGCATACAGTTCTGATGACAATTGCTTGAAGTCTTCGCGTTGTGTAGGTGTCAACTTCTCACCTGATGCCCAATTATTGAAATAGTTTTGCAACCTATCCATTCTTCCTGATGCCGCCATAGCAATACCCAATTCAGTCTCACGCACAACAGAGCCAGGATCAAGCAATTTCATCATCTTTGTAGCGCCAGCCACATCGCCAATTGGAGTGCCTTGGCTTAAGGCTGTATTGACTTGTTTATACGCTGTCTGCATATCGTTAAAGTCTTTGTAGATAGGCTCATTCTTAAATGCGCCACCGAGCTTCATTTCATTCTCAAAGCCTTTTTGTCCACCTGTCATATCAACAGGCACAGTGACGCTTGTTTTAGGCGCAATCTGCTCTCGGAACTGACCAACAGCACTAATTCCAGCAGGACCCTGACCGGCCAATGGTTTTCCAGTAATGTATTCAACAGCGCGAATATCTTGTGACTGTGGTTCGTATGGTGCAACGCCTGCGGCAATTCTGCTTTGACCTTTTTTGTTGTACTGCACCATCACAGTTTTGCCATCAATAACCATTGGCGTAGGCGTACCAAACTCTTCAGCGCCCAAGTCAGCGGGTATGACAGAGGCAGGAATTGGACCTTGCTTTGTTGGATAGTAATATCTTCCATCTTCGGCTTTAAATGCTTGACCAGTAATATCAGGTGGTTGCATCAACTCTAAGAGCTTTGCCCGACCTTCTTTGGCTGGCATTGTTCTGAGTAAATTTCTTTGCATGGGGCTCAAAGAAGATAGGCCACCTTGCTGTTGTATACCAGCAGGCATTGGCTGACCAATCATTGATTCACGCTGTGGGGTTGGGCCAAGTCCATATTGAGCAACAGGCAATGCCGCCGCTTGCATTCCTGTCATTGCACCGCCAGCCGCTGGCGTTTGAGCAAACATATCTTCATAAGCCTTTTGCTCAGCCACTTGCCGCCTGTACTCATCCAGCTTTTGCTTAGTCAGCAACTGAGCCATAGCCCCCTGCTGCGCCTGCTGATAACCCTGCTGACCACCAGCGAGTCCTGCGCCAAGTATCTGCATAAAACTGCGAGGTACTGTGCTTGGTGCGCTTGCCTGTGACGCGGCAATCGCCGCTTGCAACAGAGCCTGACGATTCATCTGCGCGGTCTGAGCTGGTGTTAAGTAGTCTTCCAAGCCAGTAGCACCGCCGCCACCGCCAAATATCTCACCAAGTAAGCCTGAGAATGCCCGATCTTGACCACCACCTCTGATGGGGAGTGGTGCAAATTCAGTTGGCATATTTAGAAACGCCATATTTTCTTCGTATGTTGACATGTCGTTTTCCTTAAGTAGTTCTTGGCTGGTTTGGCTGCAACAGACTGCCAATGTAAGCGCCAGTCAGTCCACCTGATAGCAAACTACCAGCAGTATTGTTGTACAAGGGCTGAGAAGTTGTGCCACCAACATTCGCAGGTTGGAGCCCTAATGCGCCGCTAGTGATAGCCAAACGCTCTTGGCCAAGGTTACGCAACGCATCAAGTCTTGCTTGCTCCAACGCAGTGCGGGTAGTGCCAAGACCCAATGAAGTCTGCAATCCTGCAACGTCCATGGGACGCGCTGCCAGTCCAAGGTTGGCGGCTTGCGTGTAGCCAGCAGAGCGCAACTGTGCGGCAGTGTTAGCCGCTTGGCGCATTGCCGCCTCGTTGGTCATGCCTGAGACAACAGCTTGGCGTGAACCGCCAAACGCTCTAGCAGCAGTTGCCCGATCTCTGTTTGCCTGCTCCTGCATCAGTCGAGCGCGTTCAATGTCACCCAAAGCACCCTGCACTACTTGAGTTTCGTAAGGGTTGTAGAACTTCTCAATATCAGCCGCGCCAAATGGTGTCATGCCGAGGTTGTAGAGCTGTTGCTCTGCGCCGGTGTACATTGCGCCAGGCTGTGCAATTTGTCGCGCCTCTAAACCAGCCGCCGTCTGTTTGGCTCTCTCAAGGTTAGCTAAGTACTCTGCCTTAATCTGAGGGTCGATGCTTGATGTAGTGGTGGTTGATGTGGGTTTATTTTTGTCATCAAGCGCAGTAAGAACTGTGCCAAGCACTGTGCCTGTAATAGTTGGATTTTTTATTGCTGCATCTATCAAACCAGTAATACCACCAGTACCAATGCCTGTGCCTCCAAGATTAATGCCAGTACCTGTACCGCCAAGATTAATGCCAGTACCTGTACCGCCAGTAGTAATGCCAGTCCCTGTACCTCCACCGCCAGTAGTAAGGCCGTAATCAACGCCAGTACCTGTGCCAACACCTGTACCGCCAGTAGTAATTCCTGTACCTGTACCAGCGCCACCACCAAGACTGTAATCAACGCCAGTACCAACACCAGCACCAGCGCCAGAACTAATACCTGTATTTATTGCATTAAGTGCTGTACCTAGTCCTGCGCCAATAGCGCCAGCTCCTGCTGATCCAGCAGTTAGACCAAGACCTCCACCAGTAGTGGCGGCAAGATTGAGTCCAGCTCCAGGAGCGGCAGTAAGTCCAAGACCGCCACCCCCAAGACTTAAACCTGTGCCACTACTTGCGCCAGCACCGCCTCCCAAACTACCAAGATTACCAGCGGCATAATTACCGAGTAATCCAGCTATGATCATTGGGGCAAACTCAGTACCTAATTCCTTGATCATGCCTCCCAAACTACCATCACTCTGCTTACTTAAATCAAAGACTCCATAATCAATAATCTCGCCCTTTGCATTAATTCTTGGTGAAGAGACTATGTTTGGTTGATTTGGGTCGGTTGGTAAATAATCTCCACCAGCAAGCC
>Ga0114973_10000573_pt1 | contig 28072 bp, 24 predicted proteins | sample M_140807_MF_Meta_FD_87025 | JGI IMG/M metagenome (GOLD analysis project Ga0114973, IMG submission 87025) | Freshwater microbial communities from Lake Montjoie, Canada to study carbon cycling - M_140807_MF_MetaG | ecosystem: Environmental > Aquatic > Freshwater > Lake | place: Lake Montjoie...
GATTATAATTAGGATTATAATTAGGATTATAATTAGGATTATAATTAGGATTATAATAATAAGGATAATATGGATTATAATTATTGTTATCGAAAAAAGCCATTATATGTATATATATATATATAAATTATAAAGTATATTTAAATTAAAAATAATCAATTTTTTTCAATATAAAATGAGATAAATGCGTATAATAAAATATATATAAATATAATAATACATTATATTTATATGAACTATATCAGTAATTATATCATAGTTACAAACGAATGTCAAATAATCAGTGTTAGCGATAATATTGATACTGCTTTGAATTATTTTGGTAATTATGTCAATAATAATATGACAATGTTAAAATCATATAATGGTAATGTTAGTAAATTTATGAATGATTTACAAAAATGGAAAATAGTGTATTATAGTAATTCAATCGAACAAGGATATTATTATTTAGATGAAACAAGAACATTACGCCCATCTAACGAGCAATTAAATAAAGTTATTTATAATTTAAAATTAAATAATGATGTATCACAATCGAAATCAAATGTGGTAATATCTAGAGAAATAAACAAGATATTTATTCCGTCGAATGAGGAAGATGTGATATCGAAAGATATATTACGAACAGAGAATGAATCTAAGACAGAGAACAAAGGTATGATTAGATTACCAATATCTGTAAATGATATGAAATTGATTAAAAATCAAAGCACAGAAAGTTTGATTAATAGTTGTCTTAATAATGAAATAGAGATATCTGAAGAAAAATTAAATAAAGTGAAACAATTACAAGAGTCAATAAAACGATTGGAGGAACAAAGAAAACAAGCATTAGAGAAGGCAGTAGAAGAAGAGGCAAAAAAGAAACAAAAGATGAAAAAAATTGAATTAAAAAGAAAACAAATTGAAGAACGAGAAACGAAATATCGTAGAAAATTTTTAGTAGATAAAAAGCTATATTTTGTTTTTAAAAATGAGATTGAAAAAGGTATAAGAAAAGAAGATAATATACCTATATTATTTTTGAAACAATGGTATATATTCAAGGAATTAGAAAGTCAGTCCATATTAAGTGCATATGAAACAGATGATAATGAAGATACTATTTTGAATCGTGAAAATAAGTCGTATAGTTTGATAGAGAATGAATTAAATATATATAAGTCGTATGATAAACAGTGTGTTGATAAAGATTTTGGTGATAGTTACTCTGCATTGTTTAAAAGTATGGATATGAATGAGGTTATGTATCTTAGAAAAGGGAACACCCATAGTGATTTAGATAGTGATGAATATGATAGTGATGATTCAGATAGTGACGAATCTGATGATGAATAATTATGTTTTCAAATTGATATAAATAAATTATTTAATAAAATAATTTATTTACTTATTTAAAATCTTCCTCTACTACTACCTCTACCTCTAAAACTATGAGAGGAGCCTCTGGTAGAATTACGATATTCAATGTTAGATGAATGTCTAGATCCATCAGTCCATCTGTTTCGTTCCGATGAATTGTCAAATTTAAATAATGTATGATAAGAATGATATCTACGAATATTATAATTTGGTTCCATTTTACGTGTTCTATCAATAACATCCAATTCTCTATACATAATCATAAATACATAATTAAGTGTAGTAAGACATCGTTTCATTTCATTACCTGAAATTTTATTGGTATCTAATGGATCACTATTTGGATTGTTTTCATAATGAATATCATCATCAGACTTTCCATTATAATTAATATTTCTATTTGATAATGCTTTAACCAATTTTGAAGTCTTCGATGCGTTATCTATGGAATCATTATAGCATTCATTAACATATTGTAGAATAGAATTACAATCTAAATAAAGATTATCATATGGGAAATGTTGAAATTTACAAGTATGTGTATTATTATTATCAGGATATTGGTAAGTACAGTTACTTTTATTAGGACATAATTTATAACTGCTACGATTAAGACCATTATATTGTTTGTTTGTGATTTTTTGAATATTTAATTCAGTCATAAAATATTCAATAGAATTACAGATCCATGTCAATGAACGAATATAATTGTCATAATATTTATCTACATCGTTTGAATATTCAATACACCAGCCAATGACTTTAATAATATCGCTCAACAATGCAACATCAGATACATTATTTTTCTTAAAATCAGTAGATTCAAGGATTTGTTTCATGTCATCAAATGAAATACTAGACTGAAAATTGCTTTTTACAATATCACAATTGCTCGAACTATCCGCATTTGAAACTTTTAATGAAACATCAGCTACATACTCATTCAAACTCATAAAGATTTTTTTATTCTCAACGTCTAAATTAAAATTATCCATGTTCCAGTCATCATTATATATTTTCCAAGATTTATTTAATTGCATAATAATATATTATTATTATTATCTGTTAATGTTAAATTATTTAAATTATATTGATTAAAATTATTATATATAAGGATTATTATATACATTATAATAGATGTCTCAAAAAAAATCAAATAAAAGTAATAATGATAAATCTGATAATTATACACGTCCTAAACAAACTTATACAGATAAACTGGACGAAGATGATATTGCTAGTAAATTAGTCGATTATGTAAAAGTGGAAAATATTGCAGAAATAAAATTAAACACACATTTAAGATATTTTACATTGGAACCGAATAAGAAAACAGGAACAGTAAAACGTAAATTTAGAATGGGCGGATTTTTATCAAACAAAAATAACGCAGATAAATATGTAATTTTGACAAATGGAAAGACTACATGGTCGGTTCAGGTAGCAAATACAGTATTTTATAGAAAGATGTCAATGGACGAAGTTAAAGAAGAGTATGAAGAAGAACTAAATAATATGAAAAAGATAAATAAAAAATTATTGAAACAAAATGAAAAACTAAAAATGTATTTAAAAAAGAAAGGAATTGATTATAAAGAAATATTAAATGTTCCATAAATTTTAGAATTATAAAAAAATAATATATAATTATTGTATTATTGCAATAATTATGTCATTATCAGAATGTCGCATATTTAAAAGGACACCAATACGTAATTCTTTAAACACTGACGAATTATGTTCTGTCTCAAACGAAAATAATAAAATGGAACATGTTCTGTTTAATCCTAAATGCAGAAACATAGAACAATGTGTTCCCACTAATTCTCCCCCTTTACTCCGTAAAAATTCATATAAAAATAACCAGTTAGACAATCAATCTAATTTATTGGATATCATTAATAAATCATCGTCCTATGGTACAACATCTTTAAAAATTAGAGGAGAAAAAGTACCAAATGGATATAAATTAAATACAGAAGAGGATATGTCAATTCGAATGAAAAATTTACAATCGAATGTAGAGGGAGGTTCAAAAAGAGAACAGAGTGTTATGAGTAATTCATTAATTACAACAACAAACGAGAAAAACACACATACAGAAATAGATATTTCAATAGATAGTATGTTAAATAATTTAAATAATGTTTTAAAAACCGTAAAAATCTAAAAAATTAGAGGTGGATAAAATTTATTATATAATAATATAATTATATAATAAATGAATGATAATAATGCATTAGATCAATCATTATCTGAAGATGATTCTGTTTCAAGTTCATTATGTGGTCCAAATATGATATATAAAATATATAATCCTCAAGAGTCAAAGTTAAAACATAGAAGAGGTAGTTCGAATGATATATCAAATGTGGAGACTAAAAAGAAACAGTCGGAAGAAACAAATAAAATAGATTTAAAAAAAGATAATAATTCAAATCCCACTATAGATGAAATGATTGCAAACTTAGATAAATTGATGAAACAAATTGATTTAGAAAAAAAATAAAAATAATAAGTTTATTTAAATAATCAATCATATAATTATAGTTATATGATGGGTAGTAATAACGGTAAATGTATAAAAAAATCAAATTCTAATCCAACTATTAATAATATTATTGTTGGTCCTGAATTTAGTGATCTGGAAAATCAATTATACGATATTCAAGAACAAAATAAAGTTAATATAAATGATTATAACGAAGATAATGTAAGTTCATTACATACATATAATTCAAAAAATGCGTCAGAAGAAGTAACTGTCAGTCCAGAAAAACCCGTAAATAATGAATTAACAAGTATTGATAATATTGCAGACCAATTAAACAATATAGAAGCATTATATTGTGAGATTGAAAGAGAAGAGAATGTTTTAAAAGTAATAGAAGAATCATTAAAAAAATTGGAACGATCGACAGAAAGTCCAGAAAAAATATCAAGTGCAAAACAGATATTTAATGAGAAATTTGGTTTGATTGATAGTTCATTAAAAAAGAAAAATGAAAAATTATCAGAGTTATTAGTGATAAAAAACAGTAATAACAAATATGGTATTCTTCATCGTTCAGAAATTGATACTATTATTAGACAAAGAACAACTGTATCAAACGATTTGCAACCAAAACAGGACAGCGAAAGTCCTCCACCTGTGACTGAAAGTTTAAACGATACAAAACAAGCAGAAAATTGTTCTGAAACTGAAAACTCAGTCGCATATTCTGCAATACATAATTCAAATTCATTTGATGGAAATGCAAGAATAAGAGGATTTAGTTTTGGAAACAATACATTCAATGATAAAAAAAATGAGAATGTCGAACATAATAACAATAATAATGTGTATTATGGAAAAATAAAAAAAACGACATATTCAGAGGTATATAATATATTAGAAGAATTATTTCATAAACAGAGCAATAATTCACTGATTTTAGACATCATTATTATATATATCAAATGTCAAAAAATGTTATATATAGAGGCAAAAACGTTTTGTGAAGGAAAATTATATAAATTAATGCTTCCTGCTATTTTTATATCTGCTTTAACATCTATTTTAAGTCTTGCAATGAGTAGTGTTTCTTGGGGACCGATATTAATTTCATGTATAAGTGGAATTAATTCATTTATATTGGCTCTGATATCGTATTTAAAACTGGATGGAAAAGCGGAAGCACATAAAATATCGGCTCATAAATTTGATAAATTACAATCATATTGTGAATTCAAATCAGGACAATTATTGCTGACTGATAATATTAATCTTAAAGAAGTAACTAAAGACAATAATGATACTAAAAAAAAAGACTGTAAATGTGATAAAGTAGAGACAATTGATGACATTATAAAAGGTATCGGAGAAAAAGTCAAAGAAATCAAAGAAACTAATAATTTTATTTTACCAGAAATTATTAGATACAAGTTCAAAGATATTTATGCAAGCAATATATTTGGTGATGTAAAAGAACTACAGAATACAGAATACACATTAATTAATGAATTAAAAAATAAAATAAATAAGGTAAGGTTATGTGAAAATAAATTAATCCAGTTATATCAACAAAACAGTGATAACACACACAAAACAATTGAAGAAGAAGAATACGAGCAATTATTAGATCAATTAGAATTAGAAAAACAATCTCAAATAAAAGCAATTATTTTATATAAAAATAATTACATTAAATTGTATAATGAATACAAGAAAGAGATTAATGATTATATCAAAACAAGTATGGATAAAAGAATTCATTGGTGTACTATGTTAAAAACTTAAATTATTTAGATAATAATCGTCTTTTTCTTATTGATAATTATATTATCAACATTATCATTACAATTACTGCTGTAATATTTATAATGACATATTGTTGGTTCTGATAATAAATCAGTGTGAATTATTGTATTAAAACAATACAACACATTATCATACATCTTATTCATATATTTATTGTATTTTTTAACATTACCAATATTGTCATAATTAATTATATTTTGAAAACATTTTTTATGAATAGATCTAATAGACTTATCAATTGAATATACTAATTTATATTGGTCTAATATTGGAATCATTGGAACTGTAATGATATCTGCAAATTCGTGAGATGCAAATTTCATATAGTCCAACAAGATTTTATGTGATTTTAAAAAGTAATAAACATATTTAGATAAAAATTTTGTTTCCATATCTTGTGTCATCTTACTGTTTTCAATTAAATCAAGAAAATCTGATTTTAAAAATTCAGAATAATCTGTAGTCTTATTCACAAACAATTCAATTAATTTCACATCTAATGATTTATAGATTTGAGAAAGAGGGACTGTTTTGTAAGTAGAGGAGAAATTGTAGCTCATATTATATATACCATATTTTTATTATCAGTCTTATTCTAAAAATAAAAATATCAATTTTTTTATATGCAGCCTTATGGACTTATTCGTTCTTGATGTTTCTCATCAAGAACGAATAAGTCCATAAGGCTGCATATAAAAAAATTAATTAAATGAATTTAACTCTGATTATAAAATAAAATAATATATAATGTTCGATGTTTCACATCGAATATTATATATTATTTTATTTTATAAATCATGAGTAAATTCACTTTTATCAATTTTTTTATATAGGAAGTTCATTCTTTGTTTTTTCAAAGTAATATTTCATAGATCCGATCAAAATATTAGTAAAGACTAATGATGTATTTGGAATAATGATCCATATTTCGTTAATTAAAGAGCCATATAGTATAAATCCAGAACTAGCAATAATTTGTAAAATAATAAAATAAATAGAAATATCTTTTGCAGATTTTAATCGAAATGTAGAAAAAACTTGAAAGAATGGAGTGATTGCAAGTAGTAAAGATGATATCATACCAATATAAAAAATATAAGTATCCATTATATTTTTTATAAACAATATATTTTTAAATAAAGTAATATTAAAAGATTTATGTGATGATTTCAATCAAACGTACATACGTGAGGACACGAGTACGACAACAATATTTCTTAACATGATATTTGTCAAGTAAAGCAGCTTTAGCGTCGTTTTTTTCATCCTCAGACATTTTAGGATCATTATCAATTTTAGCAAGGTCATTTTCGTAAGGTATTTGGATATCGGCTAAAAGATGACCGCAAGTGAAACAAGTTTGAGGTAGCATTATATATATATTAAATATTTATTATTTAAATTAACTAAATAATAAATTTATCAATTTTTATGTGAATTATTATATAATATATATTTAATGACAGAAGTAAAAAGTGAGATAAATCAAATAGCAAACTTTAATCCAAAAAAATATATGATTGGCGGACAATTTGATTTAGCATCTTTTAATGCAGATTTTTTAAAAGTAATTGACAAGCAAGAGATTGAAGCAAAAAAAATAGAAAATAAAAAATTAAGAGAAATTAACGATTACTACTATAATGAAAAAAAATATGGATACCATCAAAAAGATGATCTAAGCGACCTCACAATTTCAAATATTTTAAATAAATGGTTTGATGCAATAGTGGGTATATTGACTGACATATTAAGATTTAGTGGTTCGTTTGATGATTTTAAATATATATTTACAAAAGAGAATCGTAAATTTTACATTGGATTGACAATATTGTTTGTGGTATCTTTATTATATTTCATAAATAATTATATATTGAACGATAAAAATAACATATCGATTGGCTCAGTTGCGAAAAAATTTGTTGATTTTGATTGAAATTTAAAATTGATAGTAAGAGTCGCGATTAGAAAATTTATAGGTGGTTGAAGATGGATTTTTATAATCTTTTTGAGGACCCGACTCAATTGTATATCTATCGTAATTTATTGGAATTTTTTTATTTTTAAAATCTTTAGCACATTTATCAAATAGGACGTTAAAGATGATATCAATCGTATCTTTGAATTTATGCGTGATATTTTTAAAAAAATCATAATTATCATAAGATGGGATATTAATAATGTATCCACTGACAATATTTAAAATATCATTACGTTGATCGTGCATTGAATCAATATATAGATCACAATTTTTGAGATCATTATTAAACACAATAGATGAATTATCAATAAAAGTATTAACAGCATCAATTAATTTATTTTTAATTTCATTAGGAGCACCTGCAGACTTATCAATTGAATTAATTTCAATTACTAATTTTTTTAGATCTGCATAATTTTTTTCTAAAGATTTTTCGTTATTGCGAGCTATATTGTTATACAATGGTACATCAAACGATAAATAATTAGTGGAATATAAATGAAATATAATAGATCCAATTATGACGACAATAATCGTAAATTTATAATCGACATAATTAGACAATGATTTTAATAATAATAACAATATAAATAGATGAACTATTTTGATAGTTTGCATATATATAATAGTTGATAAAAAATTGATTTATTTATACTAAATAAATAAATATAAGAGAATGAATATAAAACTATATATGGATACAACGACTAAACTACAAGAAATATTGTCATTTTTAGGTTTCAATAAAGATGCAGATATTGACGATGATAACTATCTTTTATTGAAAAAAAATATCAAGGATATATATAATATATTGTATGAAAAAGCATTGGATGACAAGACTATTGATAAATTATTTAGTGTTTGTTACAAGTTAAATGACAAAGATGAAAGTCCTCCAATGATAATATTAGACTCATATAAAACATTAAACCTACCGAATAATATTGAGGTTACAGATGATATTAAAGAAGATGTTAAAATAAACAATATGAATTATTTATTAGATGATGTGTCGATTCCAAATACAAGATTAGAATTAGATAATAATTTAACGGTAGATCAGTATGATGAGGAATATGAGAAATTAATTAATAAAATCAAACCTACTTTAACTGGACTTTTGAAGGAGAGAACCGCCCATTTTGATTATTTAAGAAATTTACCACAGCCGGTTCAAAAGAGCAAAGAATGGTTTCAGTTGCGTGATGGTATTATAACGGCAAGTGCTGGTGCCGATGTATTAGGCGAATCTAAATATGGAACACGTGCAGACATGATATTAGACAAGATTGGTCTGCTACCAAACAAGTATAAAGAGAATATGTTCGTCCATCATGGAAAAAAGTATGAGTTGATAGCGACTAAAATATATGAGCATCTTTTTAATACAAAGGTTACCGAATTTGGTCTGGTTCTATATCAAAATGATAAATCTGATTTGGAACCAATTAATTTCATGGGTGCAAGTCCAGATGGTATCAGTTCATGTATAACATTAGATGGCAAACCAAATCCATTAGTGGGTCGTATGTTAGAAATCAAATGTCCTTTGAGACGAAAGATTGAAACAAGTGGTCCAATAGATGATGGAATATGTCCTCATTATTATTGGATACAAGTACAGATGCAATTAGCGTGTTGTAAGAATGAGGAATGTGATTTTTGGCAATGTAATATACAGGAATATTCGGAAGATGATTGGATCACAGATAGAACAGAAGACGAACCAATAATATGCAAGAGTACTCAAGAACAGAATGAAACTCTACCAATAAACAGTAAAATTACAAAAGGATGTATAATTCAATTACTACCAAAAGACAAAAGTAAAATACCAAAAGGTGATAGATGGGAATGGTATGCGAAATACATTTATCCATCAAACATTATGATGACTGATAAAGAATATTTAGAATGGACTAAAAACATAAAAGACAATTGGAACACATTATATCCGGAGTATGAAAATGGGTATTATTATGATCGTGTATTATATTGGAAATTAATATCGTGTCATAATGTGTTAATTAAACGAGATATTGAATGGTTTAGATCTAAAATCCCAACATTCAAAGCATTTTGGAGTGAAATTTTATATTTAAGAGCTAATCCAGATGAAGCACATAAAAAATTAGATGAATGGAATTCAAAAAAGAGAGTATATAAGAAGAAAGAAGTGACAGTAGCAGAAGTAGATACAACAGGTCTTGATTTTATAGATTCGCCGATAGAGCCAGTAGTAAATAAGCCAACCATAAATAAAGCAGTAAAAAGTTCTAAACAAGTACTTACGACTAATCCGGTAAAGATAGGGAATAAGAAGAACAAGATATTAAATGATGATGATTTCTTGTCGGATTAAGCTTTATTTTTGACAACAAAATTGTTAAAATAGCCAGTTAATTTATTATCAATATTCATATTTTTATATAAAAAGTTAAAAAATATATACATTTGATACATTGGATTAAGTGGATGGAGAATATAATTACAAGAACATGAATAGTCTTTATTTATTGGGGAACAAATACAAACATTAGTAGTAGAAACATCATAATCCAAGAAGAATATTTGTAATGGAACATTATTATTATCAGCGAGTTGAATAGAGAATTTGTTTAATTTGAGAGGAGTTTTATCGAATACTTTTTCTATATTTTTGGTTTCAGCATATAGAAATTTATTTTTAATTACTTTAGGATATAATTTGAAAGTGCTAATTTTTTGATTAACAGTAGTAGTATATTCATGTACGTCATCATTAAGTTCATATATATTAAGATGTAATGATCTATCTTTACGTGAAGAGTAAGAGTAATCAATATAATATTTATAAATATGTTGTATAGAATTATTATTATAAATGTAACTATATGTATTAGACGTATCATATTGAGTAATAATATTAATTTTAGTATTGGGAACAAAGTTAGTGATAGTAATGAAAATATTATGAATATTAGTTGCTGTTGTAATGGGTACAAGGAAAGTTTTGTTATTAGCAAGGGCGGATAGATTGGCTAACAAAAAAGATCCTATTTCGGTGTAAAGATCATTATTTGATACATCATCTTGAACTATATTAAAATGGTCTGGTATAATGATACTATTAAGATTAATTTTATAAACATTTGGAATTATAGTTCCGATACGTGGTCTAATAAATTTGTCTTCGCCTTCACCATAATTTTTATTTAAACTACCATTCGGATTAAAAACGTTACGATCTTTAAATAGGACCTGATTATATCCGACATAGGTAGTGAAGTCGAAAGGATTTTTGAAGATAATAAAATCTCTATCAGCACTACTGATTTGGATCGTTCTATTAATATAAATATGATTATCGATATAATCGGTATGATTTTCTGGTCGTAGATAGATGCCGTAAGAGTCTGATAATTTTTCGACATTTTTAGAATGTTCTATAATTTGAATGGAAGAGTCAATGACGGGTATAATTTTATTGGAAGTGAAAGCAGGCTCATAAGTTGCTTTGCGAAAGAGTGTTCTATTTTTTTTTATATTCATAATATAAGATTATTATAAATAAAATTATAAAATTTCTTATTCTATAATTTTATTTTTTTGTATTTGGTTTAAAAAAATTTAATAATACCTATTATATTTTTAATTATGAATACTGAATTTTTTTTAAATAAGAGAAATATTGGATTGTTATTTAACACCGTTATTAAAAAATATAATTTACCAACATCCGAAAATTATAAAGCTGCTTTGATCCAAGTTATTGTTAATGATATGAAAGTTATTAACAAAAAAATTGATCCTGGAAAACTTGCATCTAAATCACCGGACGAATTAAACACTGTATTACACCAACTTAATAGTAAAATTATAGATGAAATAAAAAATAGATTACCTCCTAATAATATCAATCTTGCTGCCAGAAATCCTACACAACAATCCGTTATTGTTCCACCACGTCCATCTAGTACCACAATGAATATGTCATTAATGCCATCTCCTAATGTGAATGATAGAGACTATTTATTTGCACCCGTACCGAACCAACATAGTAACATTAATATGATAGATCAAAATATGAATACTCGACAATTAAATGAAGAACAATCTAAACAATCGTATGAAGCATATATGGCACAAAGAGAGTCTATGAATTTTAATAGAGATGCAAATAGACCACGTACTCCTGATTTTTCATTAGATGGTTCTGGTAAAAAGAAGAAAGAGGAACAACAACAACAACAACAACAACAACAACAACAACAACAACAAATTAGCGCAGGGCGACATTCACAAAATCAAAATCAACAAAATCAAAACAGAGTTCAGTCAAGTCAGACGCCAATTGAAAGATTACAAGGAGGAAATTCGAATTATGATATTAATGGTAAAAAAACAAATATAGAACATTATAATAGTGGTATTTTAGAGCAATATAAATCAGATAACCCAATTGATATGATGGCATTTAATAGTGTTGATGAATATTCAACAAATCTAGATTCTTTCAATACAGGAATAGATCAAAAAATGATAGAACAATTTCAAGAGCGAGACACTACTAAGGCGTTAGCAGAAATGGAACAACAAAGAAGTTCTATTTCGATTTCAAAAAATGAACCAAATCAATTCCAAACATCAATAAAACAGTTACGAGAACAACAAGATCAACCTAAACAAAATTCAAGACAACAATTATTAAACAAAAATGTCGTCCAAAATAATAACAATAACAATAATATGTCGTACGAACAACCACAGATGCAACGACCACCAATGCAACAACCACAGATGCAATCATATATGCAACAACCTACCCAACAACCACAGATGCAACGACCACCAATGCAACAACCACAGATGCAATCATATATGCAACAACCTACCCAACAACCAATGCAACGACAACAAATGCAACCGACCCAACAACAAATGCAAAGACCACAAATGCAACCTACTCAACAAATGCAACCATATATGCAACGACCACAAATGCAATCACAACAAATGCAACCACCACAAATGCAACCACAACAAATGCAACAGATACAACAAATGCAATCACAACAAATGCAACAAATGATGCAGAATAAATTGAGAGGAGGAAGTGAGCCTGTATATCAATCAGGAGGGATTATAGATACATCACAAATTGACATTAATATAAATAATCCAGAGAGCTATATTTTACCAAAAGAGAAACATCTAACACTTGAGGAGTATCAAATGATGATGTCAAATGAGTTAAAACAATTAAAAGAGCAATTATTATCCAAATCTCCGAATTCCAATCAAATGAGTTCGAATGATTTAACAGAAGAGCTTGAGAAATACAAAGAAATGAGTGCATCATTACAGGGACAATTGGATGAATTAAAACAAAAAAGTAATTTATTAAGTGATGAGAAAATGCAATTATTAGATAAAAAGAAAAATGAAATAATGACTGAACTATCGAGAGTTAGAGAAGAGCATACTAAATTGGAAAAGACAATAGAGAATAATACAAAGTCGGAGCAAAATTTAGAAAATAAAAAGAAAGAAATAATAAAATTGATAGAGCAATATGATTACAAAATATTTTCAGAAGAGCATGATATAATAATAAATAGCAATGATTTGAAATTTGAAGGTAAGAATATATATAGATACAATTTACCATACAAACTTGAAAACGTGATGCAAATAATGTTATTGGACCAAAATTTTGACAATAATATGAGAAATATAACACCGTTTAACAATATTTTAGTGATAGATGATATTGATGGAGAGGACTTAGAAAAAGAAAAAGAAAAAGAAAAAGATGACAATGAAGATTCTCAAGAAAATTCTTTAGAAAAAGATATAGATGATTATGATAGTGAAAATACAACTTTAATGGACTATAAGTATGAGAATAGAAGATTAGAAATAATGGTAGATACAGGTAAATATGAATTAGATATATTAGTTGTATCAATAAATAAAGTCTTAAGAAAATTTAAATTAGAGATAGGGTATGATCCAATAAAGTTCATAGTACAGATACGTTCATTATGCAATAAAGAGTTTAAATTAGTGAAGGCAGAGAATGATCTATACACAATGTTAGGATTTAATAATGATGTGATGAATAAAGCTGGTAATAAATTTCGTGGCAGGAAAATGGCAGACATGAAAGTTTGCAAACAAATAAGTATTAATATAGCAAATATAAATAATAATTTGTTAGGGAAAGTGAATGTAAATCAATCTAAAATAATTTCAAATTTGATGATTATGAAACCATTTGTTAAAACATTAAATTACATCGATCTTGTATTTACTGGCGAAAATGGAAGACCTTATTGGTTTAATTTTGATGAAGGTGAAACATTTAGCCTTCATATATCAATCAAAGGGAAGATAGTTGAAGATGATAAAAGTAGATATATAAATAAGATAATAATAAACGAACAATAAATTTAATCAGAATCTTCATAGTCATCTTGATCGTCATCTCTGTTATCATCATAATCTTTTTTATCGGGATTTTTGAAAGAGAAATAAACTTCTCTACATTGATTAACTTTATTATCAGGGAGTGCTTGACCGATGATTTCAGTAATTGTTTCACCTTTTAGCAAACGTAAAATGAAATTTATACTATAGACACCACACTCTGAATTTTTAAATTGTTTTCTATTTTGATTATACAAAATACTTGCTTGTTTCAATCGTTCAATATTATTTTTTTTATCCGGTTTCATGAAAGAATCATCAGCATCAATCTGCATATTAGTATGTTTTTTGACACACCATTCGGCTATTCTTTTAACAAATTTACGAACCCTCTTTTCTGGTCTTTTGGCATAAGAATCAAAGAAATAAATTTGAAATTTATTAAGATCAAAGAATAAAGCTATCCAATGGGCTCCACTCTTGTAAGACTCATCTGTATTAAATATAACACCCACTTTATGCTTTCCACTATTATAAAGTTTATCAAAATTTAATTTAGCAATACCTAAAGATGGCAAATCATCAAAGTCCATTGGAACAGCACCTAAAAATGTAAAATCAGAATATAATTCTTCGTATTGATCCATAATATCTTCAATATTAGTAGTATTTAACCAAGTAAAACGTCCTTGAGGTCCTTCAGGTCTAAAAGTTAATTTTTTGATGTCATCTTTATCTTTGGTGTATTTAACAAAATCTTGTTTAATCCAACATAATTGGTCGTCGCAAACATCTTTAAGACGGTCATTTAATTGTTCGACTAATCGTCTTTTAGAGTCAGACATTTTAATTTTATCTTTATTTTTAATTTTTCCGTCAGCAATAAATTTGTTAAATGCTTGAGACATATCCTTTAATGCTTCAAGTGTGAAACACGAGCCTTCTGAATATTTTTTAGCAGGAGCACATTTTTGGTCTTCAATGTCAGATTTAAACATCATGTTAGTTTTAGGATCAATATTTTTAGTTTTTTTGTTTGCACCACCAGACATCTTTTTAACAGACATCTTTTTAGATGTTTTCTTCTTAGAAACTTTTTTCTTAGAAACTTTTCTCTTAGAAACTTTTTTAGAAGTTTTTCTATATTTTTTTATATCCATAATATAAAAACATATATATTTTATATTCCATTCTAAAAATTATATTTTATAAAAAAATTTTAAGCATTTAACCTACATTTATTGATTTAATTGTTTGGTTCTTCGTCTAGCATTCGTTGTTCTTTTCTTTGCTAAACTTTCATTCGAACTATTTGTAACCTTATTTGGCACCGTCAAATTACTGTTCTCTAATGACTCTAACGAAATTTCATCAATTATAATATCATTTTTTGTTGGAACTAATATTGGTGTTTTTTTAATTACTCTACAAAAATTATCATCTTTGGCAGATATTGTTTGAACGATATCTTGATTTGACTTATTTGATAATGCTGAATTAATCTGATTGTCAATGTTTTTTAACTGTAATATTAAATTCATATTCAATTCCATATGACCGTTTATCCAAAAACCAACTTCGTTTTTATTTGCATCATACACTTTACCACCATCAATCATCTCTACATAATAAGTGTTTCCTTCATATTCAGTCTTATATAGTAATATTGGACTATCAATCTCATTTTTTGATATATTCATATATTCACTGTCAGAATTATTACCATCATTTAATTTCTCATTGGTCTCATTGGTCTTCTTTTTTTTCTTTAAATATTTATTTTTCAATTCATTTGCATCTAATCCATAATCAGTAGATACACGATTTAATAGTTCCTCTTTAATACTATTAATCTCATCTTCATAAGAGTCACGAACATTTTTAGTATATGTATTTACTTGACTCATATATGTAGCAGTTATTGATTTAAGCTCTTTTAGAGTAAGTACTACTTTAGTTTTCATTTATATGTATGATTTATATATATATTGTTTATATTTGTATAAGGTTAAATATATCAATTTTTTTATATATTGTAATAAATTTCTTTATATACAAAATAAATTATTATTGATTTATATTTAAAGTTTCAATAAACTTGGTACATTCATAAATTCCATTATTCCACAATTTTTTGACGTCATCTTCTTTAAAACTTTGAATAGATATATTCTGTATCAATAATTGATCCAGATAATAACATCTAAAATTATTTAATTTTATTATTTCATTAATATCATTTTCATATAGCATGTCACATATAAGATGTATTAGATTGTCTAAATAAAACAATAAATTTTGACCTAATATAAAATTATTTGGTCTTTTAATATTTTTGGCACAAGATATCACAACATTGATATCGTTCGCATATTGAGAAATTATTTCTTTGTTAAGTGGTAAATATTTTATTAGTCCTCCATCCATATAATATTTATCTCTGATATTGATAGGACGCGAAAACAACCATAGAGAACAAGAACCAATTATATGATCTATATGATCTACATCATTACTACAATCGATATATTCAATCGCAGCATTTGATAAATTGGTAGTACATATTGTTAATTTATTATTTTTGCGAGAACAATATTTACGTATTAAATCATAAAATTTTTTGGGATTGATTAAACAAAATTTAAAAAAAAATCCATAGATAATAGAGATTATTGGACCAATAAATGGAATTTTACACCAATAATCAACCATTGATTTGAATGATTTAATTTCATTCCAAAAATCGTACAATTTTTTATAGTCGTCTAAAAAGATCGAACCATTTACAGTACCAATAGATGAACCATAAACTCTACCAATTTTATAGCCAGGATTTTGTTCGAACCATTGTCCTAATTTATATAAAAATCCACCAGCAAAACTACCTTTCCATCCACCACCTGTCAAAAAAATATTTATTGTTTTTTCTTCCATATTATTATATTATATATTATTATAGAATGAATAACAATAATAATCTAAAAATGAATTTTATCCCTCGTGGCAATTTTGATAAAAATATATATTCGTCTTCCCTGCGGAAAGATATTGGAGAGCTTTCAGCTAATAAATATATAGATGATTCCGTTCAAACAACTAAATTTTTGGGTCATTTTAAAGACAACTTTTCTGTAATTGATGATAAAGATGTTAATAATATTGATTCACAAGGAACATTTATGGGTAATTATACTTTAAGACCGTTTCCACTCTTATATTCTAGACAAGTATTTCAACCAACATTTGAAAATAAAAATATAGAAACAAACAACATATCGCATGGAATGGATTATTTCAAACTAGGCGATCCGATGGTTGGAGGTCATGGATCCAATATAAATGCACCAGGATCCAATTTACACATTCATCCATTTAATGCAATAGATTTGTATAAAAATGATATCTATACAAAAATAAAAAACTCAGATATAAATCCAGTAAGCAGATTAGAAAAAAATAATTAGATTAAAATATAAATATTATTTATTATTTATATTATAATAATGAATAATAATACTAATAATTTCACTAATCGAACTAACTTTGTTCCAAGAGGTAAATTTGATAGAAATGTATATAGAAGTCCAGACATAGACCCTCGAACACAAACTATTGAATTTTTAGGAAACTTCAAAGATAATTTCACAGTAGTTGATGACAAAGATATAAATGATATAGATAAATCTGGACCATTTGGTGCAAACTATTCCTTAGCTCCATTTCCGATACCATATTCACGTCAAATTTTCCAACCAATATTTGAAAATAAAAACCCAGAAACAGATAATATCGCTCACACCGATAAATTTTTTAAATTTGGAGATCCAGTATTTGGAGCACACGGATCTAATTTAAATGCACCTGGATCTAACCAACATAAGACCCCTTTCAATGAAAATAGTTTTTTGTTAGGATTACACGGACCAAATTTAAATGGATTTACTTTAGATCAGGTCGTTAATGCAGATAAAGATTCTATTCCAAAAATGGAAACAAATAATAAAAATGGATCTTTCAATGATATAAATTTATTAGAAGATAGTGTTAATAAATTATTTGAGAATGTAGCCAATACGTCAATGCAGAAAATGATTAAAAAAGTGGAATCAACACACGATAACAATATTGATAAATCATATAATACTGAAAATAACATGGCGCAACCAACTAAGTCAATAAATGAATATGATTTTAAAAAAGATCAATTTTTAGAAAAGAATGTTAGAGGTGTTAAAGAGGCAGTTTATGAATATATTGTGTATATAAATTCAGCAGATAGAGATTGTTATAAATTTCCAAATCCATTCAATTACCGTGTGGAATTTGGCGCATCAAACCAAACAACCAATGCATATATCGCACGATATTTCAAAAATATTAAATATATGCATTTAAAAAGTGTAATATTACCAAGACGTTATGCTGTAGTAAATAGACCTACAAATATAATAAATAATAATACTAATCCGGATCCAAGTAATATAAAATTTGTGGAGGTATGCAAGGCAACAGAAAACAACGGTCAGATATGCACTTATGTGAGGCACCAGGGAATAATAAATTATTATGGTACATTATTATATTTTAATTTTTACTCAATGAATATTGATAGTTCATATTATTCTATTTGTTCGTATAATTTATATTCAGACACTGAATATAGACAATCTGTTGATATAAATAAACTTAGTCTATTACAAACTACTGATATTGATAACTGGATTCTAAATATATATAATCCAAACGACTATGTCATATCTAAGATACCATACATACTCCCATCCGACCCTAACATATCTATATATCTTTCACCAAACAATATACCAGATGTAAATTCATGGATCTTAATAGCTAATACTACAACAACAGATGGAGGTAGAATTAAATTTTGCGAACAGAACGACCATTTTAATGAATTAATAAAAAAAACATATGAATTTTCATACGACACATCTAATAACATTGTATTGAATTCATTAAGATACTATTTATTATTAGGAACATCATTGGAGGACGATAGATATATATTATTAAATGTACCAGAAATAGATACAAATTATGAATATGGAACGGATGATAATTTACAACGTTCATTTTCAATTTTATTACCAGATTATATAAATGGTGATTATTATTATTTAGATTCAACGAACCATGAGAAGGTGTTTGACAGTGGTACATTAGGTAATTTATCGAAAATGACAGTAAGTTATAAAAATGCAATTGGCAATGATTTAAACGTGAATAATTTAAATATAATAGATTATGATATTAAAACACCAAATAACCAATGCATATGTACTTATGATAAATTAACTGGAGAGAGAACGAGAGACTATCAGTGTTTTCATTCATATTTGCGACATCCATCTTTTGAAAAACTACAAAATACCGTTATATTGAAATTAGGAGTGTTAGAAGGTTCGCAAGATATACAATATATCTAAATAAAATTAGATTAAATTATTAAATTATTATAATTCATTATTATTATGAACCATAATAATTCAAAAATTAAAACAAACTATATTCCCAGAGGTAAATTTGATAAAAATATATATAGAAGTCAAGGTCTTGACCCTCAAGTTCAAACACCAGAATTTTTAGGTAATTTCAAAGACAATTTTACAGTTGTTGATGACAAAGATATAAATGATATAGAAAAATCAGGTTCATTTATGTCAAACTATTCATTAAATTCATTGCCAATACCATATTCACGTCAAATTTTCCAACCAACATTTGAAAATAAAAACCCAGAAACAGATAATATCGCTCACACCAATAATTATTTTAAATTAGAGGACCCAGTATTTGGAGCACATGGATCTAATTTAAATGCACCTGGATCTAACCAACATAAGTTTCCATTCAATGAAATAGACTTATTAGAAGATAGTGTCAGTAAATTATTCAAAAATATTACAAATACCACCACCAATCAAATGATCCAGAAAGTGGAATTAACACATAGTAATGTAGTAGATGATACATATGATGAAAAAAATAATATGGCTCAACGAATCAAAAATATAAATGAATATGAATTCAAGAAAACTCAATTTTTAGATAACAATGTAAGAGGTGTCAAGGAAGCAGTAGTAGAACACACTGTATATTTAAATTCGGCGGATAGAAATGTTGTAAGATATCCGAATCCATTTAATTACTATGTTGAGTTCAATCCATCTAACACAACTACAAATGCATACATATCAAAATATTTTAAAAATATACGATACATGCATATTACGAGTGTAGTAATTCCGAAAAGATATTATGTTTTTAGTAAATTGACAACATTAATATATGATGGACCACCGCATGGCTCAATAATCGGTAATATGACAGCAATGCCATTTGTTTTAGCTTGTGCCAATGCGACTCCAAATGAAATAATATGTAATTATGTGAAACAACAAGGTTCAATTGTATATTATGGTTCAATATTTTATTTTACATATTATGAGATGGTGATAGATACATTTCATTATTACATTTGTACGTATGACATATATATTGATAGAGAATATAAACAAAAGACAAATATAAGTTATTTGAATGGAATAAACAACAATAATATAGATGTATGGTTGAATAGTAATAATCCATCACAACCATATTATGTGATACCAAACTCGTACGATGTGTATATAGTCCAACCATTAGATCCAATCAAAGAGATAAATTCTTGGATATTGATAGCCAATATACCTATAATTGAAAATAACATACAAACAGGAAATAAAATAAAATTTTGCAAACAAGATGCATATTTTGAGGAATTAATAGATCAAACATTTGAATTCACATATGATTTGAATATGGGTATAGTGGATAATACATTTAAATATTATATATTGATGAATAGTTGTTTACAGGACGACAGGTATTTATTATTGAATATTCCAGAAATAGAAAAAAATTATGAATATGCGACGGATGATGCTTTAAATAAATCATTTTGCATATTATTTCCGGATTATATAAATGGAGATTATTATTATTTAGATACATTAAATCATGAAAAAGTGTTCGATCACAGTACGTTAGGTAATTTATCGAGAATGACAATTGGATTTAAAAATTCATCGGGAAATGATTTAACAATTGGAACCAATATTATTGACTATGATATAACAACTCCAAATAATCAATGTATATGTACTTATGATAGTTTAACAGGACAAAGAAAACGGAATTATCAATGTTATCATTCATACATGCGTCATCCATCATTTGAGAAATTTCAAAATACGATAGTATTAAAATTAGGTATTTTAGAGAGTATGCAAGAAATGCAACATATTTAATTTGTTATTTATAATTTAATATATTTTCTATTGTAAAAATATATGAAATTATTATTTTTAACATTAGTTGTCCTTATTGCATTCATCTTGTTTTACAAACAACAAACTACCGAAAAATATTCAAGTCATAGACCACATCCCAATCAGGGCAATTATAAGAACCGTCATCATAGTCATGATCGCCATGATCGTGACAGAGATCATCCTAGACAGACACGTAGTTATAGATATCCTAGAACACGATATTTGTATGGGGGTGGTTCAGGTGTTGGTTATTATTGGAACGATTATCCTTGGTACTATCCTTTTTATTGGACTCCAATACCATTAATTATTGGAACAGATAAATCAAAAACAGAAGCAGAAGCAGAAGCAGAGGCAGAAATAGAAGCAGAGAAAAAGAAAAATTAATTGATACGAATTTTAGGAATAACAATAACGTTATCAACTACATATGTTATTTTATCAATTTTATCCGGAATACCATCTAAATTAATACGAACTTTTGCAAATGGATATTTAAGTTCAAAATCATAGACGGTACCATTATCAGGATTATACCAACAGTCCATTGGTTGAGACAATTTATTATTTTCCATTTTAACAAATTTAATTTTATGTACTTTAACATTAGATACAATTGAATTTACAGAATTTGAACCATTGTTTATCTTTTTGTCGTAATAAATATCGTCTTTATAAGCTGGACCTACATATTGTTCGAAATATGATTTTTCATTAAATTTAAAACAAGAGTATTTTGCATCTTGCATATTGGCTTCTTTAAACAATTCGCAATCAACAGCAATTTCTTTAATAGTTTGTAAGAAAGAGCCGATTAAATTTTCTTTAGCTAATGCAGCTTCTTGCATTATTTGATCTGTAGTGATATGATTTTCGCTGATGACGGCGTTATATCTATAAATTTCGACATAACGGTCTTCCATAGGTATATCAGCGTGAGAACAGGCACGAACGGCACGACCGATTAATTGTTTAATACGAACTTCATGCCAATAAGGTTCCATAACATGAACTTGCCGGACATTTTTGAGAGAGATACCTTCGGAACCAGCAGGTGAAATCATAATAATTCGAATGCGGGAACCATCTTTATTTTTAATATTATTAAAATCAGCAAGATTTTTTTTACGAGTTTCTTTATCCATATCACCAGAAAATTCGGTATATCGATGAAAATCAACACCTGGCTCTTTGCCATACTCCGAAAATCCAAAATGTTTCATATATATCTTGAATATCTGCAAACCTTCCATTCTTACATAGTTTGAATATACTAAAATAGGACCAGATGATCTCAATGAATAAAACATTATAGCAGTCATTTTACAACTGGACGCATACATCTCTTTTAAAAGATTAGATTTATTTTTGTGTCCGTTCCAAAATTCTGTAAATTTATAAGAATATTTAGTTTTAAAAACATCCATATCTGCCTCAATAGACAGACCTTGATTTTTATCAGCTTCTGCTTCTTTAGCTAAATAATTATCAAATGACTTAATATAACGTTCCATAGTTTGGAGATATAGTTTCTGCCTATCTTCAGTATCTTTGTCAATTTCTTCATTAGTTTTACCTTCCATTAATTTAACAATATCTTTTTCGGATAATCTAAATTTGGAAGGTCTAGGTCTATTTTCACCACTCATATCACTACCCATATTTGGAAATACAAAATTGCTTGCCTGACGAGTATATGACTTATACACTGTACTACCATTTTTACCTCTATTATTTGCTTCCATCCTCCTTTCAATTTCTTCATTATGTTTATATACTTCTAATTGATGTTCCTCCATAACTAAATTTTTTTGAAAAACTTCTTGTCTAGCATACAAGTCGGAAGTATTGCCTTGATAATAAGAAACCAGACCGATAATTCTTCTTTGAAACATATTTTTAGATTCAGTACTCAAAATAGGTTGTCCTATGGATGAGATATAAATCTCATTAAATTTATGTTCGTTGTTTGGAAATATATCTGGTCTCAATAAATTGAAAATTAAAGCAAGTTCATATGGCGTATTGACTGCAGGTGTGGCAGACATTAAAATAACACGTGTTGTATCCGTCTCTTTTTTTTCTTGAAGAATATAATCATAAATTGTTTGTGCTCTTTTACCGATCTTGTTTTGCATATTGTTATACACATTTCTTATAAAATTGTGTGCTTCATCAAATATATACATATTTTTTTTACTTGAATCAGCTTGTTTTACTACATTTAAAAAATCTCTATCAGCTCTAGGTGCGTCATAATTAACAAATCGTATATTAGCCCATCTTTCTGCATTTTCTTCTTTAGCTAACCAGTTTTTCAAATCTCTTAACCATGGATCATCTTTTAAAGATGCTTTAATAAGAACGAAAACATTCCAATTTGGATTATAATTGTATAACATATTATATACATTAATGGCAGATACAGTTTTACCAGAACCAAGACCATGATAAAGTAAAATATTTTTATAAGGACTTCTATAGTCGAGGTATGCACCGGTAAATTGTTGATATTGACGGATTTCTAAAACTTCATCATCAGATGATTTCTTACATGGATCTTCACCTGGAATTTTTACAATAGGTTTAAGTTTATATTTTTTTAAATTTTGTAAAACCCATAAAGGAAACAATCGACCATTCACTTTGAAATCAATATAATTATTTTGAATATTTGTACTCATTATATTATTATATCTCAAAATAAATTTTTAATATTATTTTAATTCTCATTTATATCCATCATTTGATCTTCTTTTATTACATTATAATGATGTAATGCTAACATCGACGCAATCTGTTCTGCTTTTTGTTTAGACAGTGCCTTACCCTGTGCTACAATATTCCCATTATGATCTTTCACACCCATAACAAATATTCGTTTATTTTGTGTGTTTTCATTAATTTGAACGTATTGTGGATGCGTCCATTTGTTTTGATGATAAAATCTTAATAACTGATCTTTATAATTAGTGTCCTTATACAATATCTCAGAATATTCAATCTCCGTCTCTAATATCACATACATAAAATTTCTACATACCTCAAATCCTACATCTAAATATAACGCTCCAACAAACGACTCAAAACAATCTTCCAACAATTTATCAGAATTTCTTCCATTCTCCTTGTTATCCTCTATCTGTTTGGAAATTAACATATATTCATCTAATCCTAAAATTCTTGCAAATCTTGCTAAAGACTGACGGTTTTCTATTTTTGTTTTTAATCTAGTCATAAATCCTTCATCCTCATATTGAAATCTTGTAAATAAATATCCAGATACGACGCATTTGATTACGGTATCGCCTAAAAATTCTAATCGTTCATTTGATTGATCCAATAATTCCAATGTTTTTGGATTTTTATTTATTGATAATTTGGATAATTGGTTGGTAAAAACGTCATAGTACTCTTTTTTAATGTACGATTTATGAGTCAAAGCATTTATATAAAAATTTATATCTTTCGGTTCTACTTTCATATCAAACTTACTAAACATAAATTTGATATCATCGATCTTAATTAATTTATTGTTTTCATTATATGGATTAACACACTCTTCAGCATTAATCGATATATTTGATACCATGTTGTATAAATCAACGTTTCTTTCCATAGATATATGTATATTTATATTTGTTATACTTAAATTATTATATAAAATAAAATTATCAATTTTTTAACTTTTAATCATCAATAAAATGATCTCCAATATATCTGTCATTCGACATTTTATATAAATAATTAAATGAGGTATTTGAATTTCTACATCCATTTTTTGTCTGCATATCTGTTTTATAATATATATATTCCATATCATCATATGACAATAAATTTATTAATTTTTTTCCAATTTCTAATATTTTTTCTTTGTTATCAGAATCAAAACAATAATATGATATTAAACCTAGATCATTTGATGATGCACGTTCTGACTTATAATTGGTAGAACATTTAATATATTCCACTCCTTCCAATTTTCCTTGTCTAAATAGTTCTTTTGATTTTTTCCATTTCTCATTCATTTTATTTTTATCAAAAAATAACATCCACTTACCTCTTCCTTCTAAAAAATAACAATCATTCGAAAAACCTTTTTTTCTTTCATATAACCATGGAATAATATCAATATTCATTGGTTGAATATTATTAAGTTCTTTTGATGTCAAATCATCTATGTCAATTAATAAATTTAAATCTAATGATATGTCGTTCATATTATATATATCAATCTTTATATTTTATATTCAAATGTTAATAAATATCAATTTTTCTAAAGTAATATCAATATTCTACGTCTATATATTGTCTTTGAATTATATTTTTAAATACAGTATAAAATTATTATATTATACATTTATATATATATGTCAGATTTATATTCAGTTGAACGTGGTTTTTTAACTTTCGTTCAAAGTATAACAGATTATAGTTCTTATACAAATGTCTTGTTTATTAATAAGTCAGTAGGTCAAGCGGATGTGCTATATAATAGTGTAAATGCAACTACATTTCCAATAATTTATACAGTCACTGCTAAAGCAGAAGACGTCAAAACATTGTTATCTAGATTTAATAAAAAAATTCGTGTAGCATTTGCTTTTGATGGTCTTAATGAAGGTAATGTTAATTTTTTATTTAATAATAAATTTGTTTTTACTCCGAAAGATATTAGTGGAGTTGATCCTTCCGAATATTCTCCTAACTTACAATTTATGTTAGACTTAATTAGTTCCCAGGAACTAACCAACTTAGACTTCTTAGCTTGTAATACTTATAACTACACAAATTGGCATTCTTATTATAATATTTTACAGGTAAATAATGTTATTGTTGGTGCTTCTTCCACTATGACTGGTAATAATCCAACTGGAGATTGGATTATGGAATCTACAAGTGAAAATATTAGTTCTGTTTATTTTTCAGAGAATATTTCAAATTTTACGAATTTATTATGGTCTGGTTCAGGTTCTTCTAATACTATAAAATCGACGAATGGAAACACTCCAGCGTTAATTTTGACTGGTATAATTCAAATTAATACTACTCCATCTGGATTCCAATTGTTTCCTTTGGAATCATCTGCTGGTGTCTATAAGACATCTGGTCGTCAAACTCTACCATATACTATTCAAACGTCAGACTGGCCGATTGGCTTAGGATATAGTACATCATTAACTGGTTGGACCAATGCGCCAACTGCAAATACTCCTTGTGTTTTAACTTTTCAGGACGATTCTGTGTTTCAATTTACTGCTGCTAATAATTTTTTCATTATGATAGGTAATAATTCTATTTTAAATGGCAAGAACAATATTATTGCTATCAATGTTGCACCTGGAACAAATTCAAATAAAATAACATATGATGGTTTTGTAGATGGTTCATTCATTGCAAGTAATACATCAATACAAAATATAGGTATTAATTCTGGTTCAACGATTCTATCTCAAAATAATGGTTGGATTTGCCAAGAAAATGCAAACCAAGACAATGTTCTAAACTGTTTCAGCAATGGACCAATCAGTTCGTATGGTGGTGGTATTATGGGTTCTGATTCGTCTGTTTCTAATATTTTTAATTGCTATTCTTTTGGTGCTATTCCTGCATATGCTGGTGGTATTTGTGGTGCAAATTGTGCCAGTAATTACATCTTTAATTGCTACAGTATGGGTACTATCGGTACTGCAAATACTTCCAGTTCTAATGCTGGAGGTATCGTCGGTAGTGCATTTACTGGATACATCTTCAATTGTTTCACAATGGGTTCTTTAGCTTCAAATGTTTCAAGTTCCAGTTGTGGAGGTATTTGTGGTAATATTCCTTCGTCTTCATCTTCCAATACCACTAATATCATAAATTGTTATTGGACTGGATCTATTAATAATGCAAATGGAACCAATAGCAATGGATCTAAGCTTGTTGTTAGAAATTGCTATAAAGGTTCTTCATGGTCTGATAATGCCGCATTTGCATCAAATGCCTTACTAAATACTAATAATGATTTAAAATCTGCAGTTCCTGCTCTATCCGATGTTATAAATGCATATGCTAATTTAATATGTCCTCTAACCAACTTTAATAACATTTGGATCGATATAGATCAAACTGTTTCAAATGTTCCATACAAATTATCATCTTTTAATACCACTCAATATGTTACTACTCCTACTTCTATCATTAATAATACTACTTCTGTCGGTATTAAATCATTCATTATCAGTAATATTATTGATTTTGGTCTAAATAGTTTCAGAAATTATAAAATTATTAACTCATATACATACACAGATCCAACAACAAATGCACTTGTAACCACTCAGAATCTTAGTATTGGTATTAAAACCACTCTTGAATTATCTGGTAGTGATATTTTGGTACTATCTTTTGATAATAATGTTCCTATTCAAGAGTATAGTATTAATGTTTTTAATTCAACAACAATGGATAGTCTAACCACTCTCCTACTTCAACAAATTAATTTATTGTTAAATACAACAAATAATCTTAATACTACTACCAACTCTCATGGATCTTCAATAAGTAACCTAAATACAAATGTTAATACAAATCGCTCAAATATTGATGCAAATCGTACATCTATTGGAACTCTCAATGACACAACATCTAACCATAGAAACAGATTAGACAATAATGATAATTCAATCAGTA
>Ga0114973_10000574_pt1 | contig 28036 bp, 22 predicted proteins | sample M_140807_MF_Meta_FD_87025 | JGI IMG/M metagenome (GOLD analysis project Ga0114973, IMG submission 87025) | Freshwater microbial communities from Lake Montjoie, Canada to study carbon cycling - M_140807_MF_MetaG | ecosystem: Environmental > Aquatic > Freshwater > Lake | place: Lake Montjoie...
AGGGGATACTGGTGACACAGGTGCTACTGGAGTTGGAGCAACTGGAGATACTGGTGCAACTGGTGAAAAAGGTAATAAAGGGGATACTGGTGACACAGGTGCTACTGGAGTTGGAGCAACTGGTGATACTGGAGCTACAGGAGCTGGAGTAACAGGATTTACTGGTCCTACTGGTGCAACAGGAGCTGGAGTAACAGGAGCAACAGGCCCTACGGGAACTTTTGGACCAAATGGTATAAATTTTGGTGATTATCTTTATTGGGATGATAGTCTAAACTCATGGCAAATTGGTGATAATAACATTACTTTAGGTAATGATGCAGGAAAACATTTTCAAGGTATTTATAGTATTGCAATTGGCAATAATGCAGGACATACAGGACAAGGTACCGATAGTATATCAATAGGAAGAAACGCTGGAAGCAGTAATCAAAGTAACACTAGTATTGCAATAGGGAGGGAGGCTGGTTATCAAAATCAAGGTGTAGGTGCTGCTTATAATGATGAAAACAACGCAATAGCAATCGGTAATTTTGCAGGAGCTAATATGCAACACGGTGGAACTGTTGCGATAGGTTACAATGCCGGTTACAATGTTCAAGGATTATATGCGATTGGAATAGGATATCAAGGAGGTTATGACCAAGTTCAATATGGAATCTCAATTGGTTATCAATCAGCATTTTCAAAGCAGGGTGTAACTGCAATAGCAATTGGAACAAACTCTGGTTTTTCCAATCAAGGTGCAGCTGCTGTTGCAATTGGCGACCATTCTGGTTTTAATTATCAAGGTAGTTATAGTGTTTCTCTTGGTAATAATGCTGGTTTACAAGGTCAAGGTATTAATAGTGTTTCTGTTGGTAATTATTCAAATTCAAATAATTATAGCGTTTCTCTTGGTAATTATGCAAGTTCATTAAGTTATAGTAGTTACAGTGTGTCAATTGGAAATTATGCTGGTTATACAGGACAAAATAATTATAGTGTAGCAATTGGAAATAATGCAGGGTTTTCTAATCAAGGAGCAAATTCAATAGCAATAGGTAATAACGCTGGTTCCACAGGTCAAGGAATATATTCAATAGCATTAGGTAATAATGCTGGATGCACTGGTCATGGTGATTATAGCGTAGCAATTGGTTACAATGCAGGTATTGCAAATCAAGGATTAAGCAGTATAGCAATTGGCGCTAGCAGTGGATTTTTAAATCACGGAAGTCAATGTATTTCTATTGGGCAACAAGCTGGTTATCAAGGTCAAGGAAATAATTCAATAGCAATAGGTCAATTTGCTGGTCGAAATTCACTAAGAGCAAATAGTATTGTTATTAATGCAGCTGGAAGTGTGTTAGATGCACAAGATGTCAGTGGATTATTTATATCACCTATTCGAAATAGAACCAATAATACATATGGATTGTATTACGACACAACCAATCGCGAGGTTATTTATGACTTAGTAACAACAGCTACTGGATATACAGGAGCTACTGGTGCAACAGGTACAGCAGGAATAACTGGGTTTACAGGTGCAACAGGACCATCAAACATAACAATAACGCAAACACCTGTTGGTTCGACTGGATATTATTCAACACTTGTTCAAAATTATGGTTCAAATATTCCTATTTATACAAACACAAATCAATACATTAACAGTTCTTATCCTTTACAAACAACTACTTTTACAATTAGTGTTCCATTTTATTCAATATATCCTGTAATGCCACCAAATAATACCGCTATTACAATAACATTGCCTACACCAAGTCAAATATATTTAGGTATTCAAATTATTATTGCTAGAACAAATAATACAAATGGTGGATTTAATTCTGCTAGCACTAATATTTTTAGAAATGGCACACTAGTATCTTCAATTCTTGCATCCGGCCCCGGAAACAATAATTACACAGCAATGCTAATATGTTCACAAATAGATGACAACCCGTTAACTTATGCATGGTATAATATGGTATAATTTTAGTAAATACATGTTCAAAAAAATTATACATTATTATAACATTTCCATTGTCAATGTTTATTCAAATCAGTTTAACTATTTTATTTAGAAAGTAATAAATTAGTAAAAAATCAAATTTTATATTTTATAATTAATATAATATATAAATGGATAGCTCACAATATTTAAATAAAAAACTTTGTTGTAACTCAGTTCAAAATATTTCAATTGCGGGTCCTCAAGGAGTAAGGGGTGCAATTGGTCCGGTTGGTGGTACAGGTCCAACAGGTCCTGCAGGTTTAGAAGGGTCTACCGGACCTGCAGGAGGAGGAACAGGAACTACTGGGCCAACTGGACCTGCAGGAGGAGGAACAGGAACTACTGGGCCAACTGGACCTGCGGGAGGGGGAACAGGAACTACTGGGCCAACCGGACCTGCAGGAGGAGGAACTGGGTCTACTGGGCCAACTGGACCTGCAGGAGGGGGAACAGGAACTACTGGGCCAACCGGACCTGCAGGAGGAGGAACTGGGTCTACTGGACCAACTGGACCTGCAGGAAGCGCGACAAATACAGGTTCTACAGGAGCTACGGGTGATAAGGGAGCTACTGGTTATACAGGAGCAACTGGGTCAATTGGTTTTACAGGACCGTCTGGGTCGACTGGACAAACAGGTGAAAAAGGAGCAACAGGTTTTACTGGTCCTCCTGGAAAATCCGATAATACAGGTGCTACTGGGTCAACTGGTGTAACTGGGTCAACTGGTGCAACTGGGTCAACTGGAGCAACTGGGTCAACTGGTGTAACTGGGTCAACTGGTGTAACTGGCGCAACTGGTGCAACTGGGTCAATTGGTTTTACAGGACCGTCTGGGTCGACTGGACAAACAGGTGAAAAAGGAGCAACAGGTTTTACTGGTCCTCCTGGAAAATCCGATAATACAGGTGCAACTGGGTCAACTGGTGCAACTGGTGTAACTGGTGTAACTGGGTCAACTGGCGCAACTGGTGAAACTGGTGCAACTGGGTCAACTGGTGCAACTGGTGCAACTGGTGTAACTGGTGTAACTGGGTCAACTGGCGCAACTGGTGAAACTGGTGCAACTGGGTCAACTGGTGCAACTGGGTCAACTGGTGTAACTGGCGCAACTGGTGCAACTGGCGCAACTGGTGCAACTGGGTCAACTGGGTCAACTGGTGCAACTGGGTCAACTGGTGTAACTGGTGTAACTGGGTCAACTGGCGCAACTGGCGCAACTGGTGCTACAGGAAGCACCGGTGTAACTGGGTCAACTGGTGCAACTGGTGCAACTGGTGCAACCGGGACAACTGGCGCAACTGGCGCTACAGGAAGCACTGGCGTTACCGGAGATACAGGTGCTACTGGTGCTACCGGTGCTAGTGGGGCTACTGGCGCTACAGGAAGCACTGGCGTTACTGGAGACACAGGTGCTACTGGTCCTGCAGGTTTATCCACAAATACAGGCGCAACTGGTTCAATAGGACCAACCGGTACAACTGGAGCAACAGGTCCAGAAGGTAGGTCTTCAAATACTGGTTCAACTGGTGAAACCGGTGCTACTGGTGCTACTGGTCCAATGGGTATTCCAGGTTCAACTACAAATACGGGTGCCACAGGACCAACTGGTGCAACCGGCGCTGCAGGAGAAACCGGTGTAACCGGATATACAGGTGTAACCGGAGCGACAGGTGCTACAGGCACGACAGGTGCGACAGGTGCTACAGGCACGACAGGTGCTACAGGAAGCACTGGTGTAACAGGGTCGACAGGTGCAACCGGTGCGACAGGTGCGACAGGCACGACAGGTGCTACAGGAAGCACTGGTGTAACAGGGTCGACAGGTGCAACCGGTGCGACAGGTGCGACAGGCACGACAGGTGCTACAGGAAGCACTGGTTTAACAGGGGCGACAGGTGAGACAGGTGCAACTGGACCTACAGGAGCTGGCGTAACAGGATTTACTGGTGCTACTGGTGTAACAGGCGCGACAGGCGCGACAGGCGCGACAGGCACAACTGGCCCTACAGGAGCTGGCGTAACAGGATTTACTGGTTCAACTGGAGACACTGGTACATTTGGTCCGAATGGTACAAATTATGGTGATTATATTTATTGGAATGATAATACAAACTCATGGCAAGTAGGAAATACTAAAATAAGTCTAGGTAGTAATGCTGGTAAAATAAGTCAAGGAATAAGTGCGGTTGCTATAGGCGACAGAGCTGGCAATACTTCACAAAGTAATTATTCAGTTGCAATAGGTTATCATGCTGGAGAGGGAAATCAACAAACTAATTCAGTCGCTATTGGAAACCAAGCAGGTAATGGTAATCAAGGCTCACTATCTGTTGCTATTGGTGCAAATGCAGGTTATTCTTCACAAAATAGTTATTCAACAGCAATTGGTACTAATGCAGGTTCTATTAGTCAGGGTCAGAATTCTGTTGCTCTTGGATACCAAGCAGGTAATAGTGTTCAAGGCACACAATCTCTTGCAGTTGGATACCAGGCGGGACAAACACTACAAGGTAATTATAGTGTAGCATTAGGTTATCAAGCAGGTAATACAGGACAAGGTCAATATAGTGTAGCATTAGGTTATCAAGCAGGTAATACAGGACAAGGTCAATATAGTGTAGCATTAGGTTATCGAGCAGGTTATAACTCACAAAGTTCAAATAGTATTATTATTAATGCAACTAGTAGTGCTTTAAATACAAATGTAAATAATGGATTATTTATTGCACCTATTCGAAATAAAACCAATAATACATATGGGTTGTATTACGACACAACTAACAGTGAAGTTATTTATGATTTGATTACAAGTGCCACTGGATATACTGGTGCTACGGGTGCTACTGGAGCAGCCGGTTTAACAGGATTAACCGGGTTTACTGGTGCTACTGGTGCTACTGGTGCTCCTAATCCAAATGCTTCGGCTATAGCAGTTAATTTTTCATCATCAAATAATGTATATTATCCCACATTTGTAGATAATTCGGGTAACAATAAATCCGTATTAATTACTGCACCACTTAGATATAATTCTACATACGGAACTATTCAAGCGCCAACTTATTTGGGAATGAATATTTATACACCACAATTAAATCCAAGTTTTACCAATTATATTAAAGCACAAACATACGACCCAATTTATACAAGCACCGCATCACAAGCTGTAACTAGTGGTACGGTATATTATTATGCGGTTTATCTTTCTACAGGAACAGTGATAACAAGTGCGAATTATTGGGTAAACACAAGACCATCTGGTGGTGGAGGTTTAAATAGTACAAATTATATTGGATTATATAATTCATCTAACGTTATGGTCGCAACATCAAGTATTGATGCAGATGCTTCTTTAATTGCAACTTCAATGAATACACAAAATTTTAATTCTCCTTATACAATTCCATCAAGTGGTTTTTATTGGATAGCATTGTTAAATGTAACAAGTGGTGGAAGTGCACCAACATTTATAGGTATGACTCCAGGCAACTATGCAACTGCTATTAATTATCCAACAACAACAACTTCTGCTGGAAATCTAACATCAATAAGAATGGGAACTTTAGCTTCCCAAACAAATTTGATAACACCATTAACATCAACCACAATATCATTATCATCATTATTAATTTACATAAATCTAACTTAAATATTATTATTGCAACGGCAAAATGGACAATTTGGATAATTTGAATTGATAATTTTATTCCAACAATTTATACATACAAAATTATTGCAAGCCTTACATGTAACTTTTGCATTTGCATTATTTGCATTACTTGAATTATTTGCATTACTTGAATTATTTGCATTACTTGAATTATTTATAATTATTTCATTCATGCAAATATCGCAATCAAATTTTTCTTCCGCATTTTTATTTTTTCGAATTTTAAAATTTTTATTTTTATCTTTTTCTTCTTCTTCTTTTTGATTTAAACTTTTTTGATTAGCGCGTATTTTTTTTACTATATTCTTTATACCTAAATTTTTTAATTGTAAATCATAATTATTTAAAATACACACAAAATTTTTATTATCCGTGTAGTCATATATATTTATTCCACAACCAACACCTTGACAACATGTTTGTCTTATTTTTATATTGTATTTTTTTAAATAATTAATAAAATTATTACATTCATCATATTTATTGAAATGTATGAAATCTACATGCTTTTTTTTAGTCATTATTTTTATATAAATAAAAATAATAATATTTTTATATATATTTTTTATATATGTAAAAAATATAATGACCTTCATTTTTAAAAAAATTGAAAGTCATTTAAACACAAAATAATATATTACATTATACAACAAAATGAACGCTACCGAAATTCAACTCGCAGATAAATATCAACAAAAAACAGATAAACAGCATATTCTCGACAATCCTGATACTTATATCGGGTCTGTCGAAAATGTTGATTCCGACCTTTGGGTTTTAAGTGAAGACTCATTGCGCATTTGTGAAAAAAATATCTCTTATGTTCCTGCTTTATTCAAGCTTTTTGACGAAGGTATTGTTAATTGTCGTGACCACGCCATTCGCATGGAAAAGGCCATTTCAGAAAATGCACTTCAATCTCTTCCGGTTACCTATATTGATATTTCCATTCAAGAAGATGGCACAATTATTATGATTAATGATGGTAATGGAATCGATGTAGCTCAACATCCCGAACATAAAATCTGGATTCCCGAAATGATTTTTGGACATCTGCGTACTTCCACAAATTATGATAAAACCGAAAAAAAAATAGTAGGAGGTAAAAACGGTTTCGGGTTCAAGCTCGTTCTTATTTGGTCAACATACGGCTCGGTTGAAACGGTTGACCATGTTCGTGGGCTCAAATACACACAAGAATTTCGCAACAATCTAGATATAATTGAAAAACCTAGTATTACCAAGTGCAAGAGCAAGCCTTATACTAAAATTACATTTAAGCCGGATTATTCGCGACTCGGAATCGCTGGGTTAACTCCCGATATTATCTCCTTGTTGAAAAAGCGAGTATATGATGTTGCTGCGGTTACGGATAAATCATTAAAAGTGAAATATAATTCTGAGCTTATTCCTGTAAAAAATTTTCAACAATATATAGATTTGTATATTGGAAGTAAAGATGATTCTGCAAGAGCTTACGAAGAAGGCGGACCTCGTTGGGAATATGCAGTCGCATTATCACCGTCGCATGAGTTTGTCCAAGTAAGTTTTGTAAATGGAATTCATACTGCAAAAGGTGGAAAACATGTAGAATATGTTTTAGGCCAAATCACTCGCAAAGTGTGTGCTTATATTGAAAAAAAGAAAAAAATTACAGTAAATGCAAATTCAATAAAAGAGCAACTCATATTATTTTTGCGTTGTGATATTGAGAATCCGGCATTTGACAGTCAAACAAAAGATTTTATGAATACGCCTTCTTCGAAGTTTGGTTCCAGTTGCACAGTAAGCGATAAATTCATTGAAAAAATTGCCAAAATGGGTGTTATGGATGCTGCATGCGCGCTTACTGAAGTAAAGGAAAATAAAGCCGCAAAAAAAACAGATGGCTCTAAAACCAAAAATATTCGAGGTATTCCAAAATTAATAGATGCTAATTGGGCAGGAACTGAAAAATCCGGAAGTTGTATTATTATCTTTTGCGAGGGTGATTCAGCTAAGGCAGGAATTGTTTCAGGATTGTCCTCTGAAGATAGAAATACAATTGGTGTATATCCGATGAAAGGAAAAATATTAAATGTTCGTGGAGAGCCAATTAAAAAAATCAGTGAGAACAAAGAAATTTCTGAAATCAAGAAAATTCTTGGTTTAGAAACAGGAAAGGAATATTTGACAATCGAAGATGTTAAAAAATCACTTCGCTATGGGCGTGTTTTGTTCATGACTGACCAAGATTTAGATGGAAGTCATATAAAAGGGTTAGGTATTAATCTGTTTCAATCCGAGTGGCCGAGCTTGGCTCATATTCCTGGATTTATTGGTTTCATGAATACTCCTATTTTGAAAGCGAAAAAGGGGGCTCAAGAGATGGTATTTTACAGCGAGGGTGAATACCAAACCTGGAAGGAGCAAAATAATGCGAATAATGGCTGGAAAGTCAAATATTATAAAGGTTTAGGAACAAGCACTGGAAAAGAATTTCGCGAATATTTTGAAAATAAAAAATTAGTAGGGTTTGAGCACAGCGGTCAATTAAGTGATGATGCTGTAGATATGGTTTTTAATAAAAAGCGAGCCGATGATAGAAAAGATTGGCTCGGTAATTACAATCGCGAAAGTTATTTAGATACAAGCAAATGCACTGTTCCCTATGAGGAGTTCATAAATAGAGAATTAATTCATTTCTCGAAATATGATTGTGACAGAAGTATTCCAAATTTAATGGATGGATTAAAAATCAGTTTGCGAAAAATTTTATATGCGGCATTTAAAAAAGGGTTAAATACAGAAATAAAGGTAGCGCAATTTAGTGGATATGTTTCTGAGCATTCAGGTTATCATCATGGCGAGGCATCATTGAATGCCGCTATTGTAGGGATGGCTCAAAATTTTGTAGGCTCTAATAATATTAATTTATTTCTACCCAATGGCCAGTTTGGTTCAAGATTAGCTGGTGGAAAAGATTCAGCATCAGAAAGATATATCTTTACTCAGTTAAGCAAGATAACTCGTCATATTTTCCAAGAGACGGATGATAAAATTTTAAAATATTTAGATGATGACGGTTTTCCAGTAGAGCCATTGTATTATGCGCCGATTATTCCAATGATATTAATTAATGGAACAAAGGGTATTGGAACCGGTTTCAGCACAGATATTATGTGTTATAACCCTTTAGAAATAATTCAATACTTGAAAAGTAAGTTGGCGCAAGATGGAACACAAATGCAAGAATTTACACCATATTATGAAGGGTTTGGTGGAACAATTTCAAAAATATCAGAAGGAAAATATTTAATAAAAGGCAAATATGAAAAGCTAGGCATTGATAAAATTCGCATTACTGAGTTGCCTGTAGGCACATGGACAGATGATTTCAAGGAATATCTAGAATCACTCACTGAATCTACAGATAAAAATGGAAAAAAAGTAACACCAGTTGTAAAAGATTATGACGACATGAGTAAGGACACAACTATTGATTTTATTATTACACTTCAAAAAGGTAAACTTGAAGAATTAGAGGCTACTTCATTGGATAATGGATGCAATGGTCTTGAAAAACAATTCAAACTATTTACTACAAATACCACAACCAATATGCATTTATTTGATGCGGATGATAAATTAAAGAAATATTCAAGTATTGTTGAAATTATAGATGATTATTTTGAGAGAAGACTACAATTATATCAAAATAGAAAAACCTATTTAATAGATGCATTAAATAAAGAATTAGTATTTTTGTCAAATAAATCAAAATACATAACAGAAAATTTAGAAGGAACAATTGATTTGAGAAGAAAAAAAAGAGAAGAAGTAAATGCAATGTTAAAAAGCAAGGAATATGTTATTATGGATAATGATGAAGACTATAAATATTTAACTCGAATGCCAATGGATAGTGTAACAGAAGAGAATGTTTCAAAATTATTGAAAGAGCATGGTGAGAAAACGAAAGAGTTGCATTTAGTTCAGACAACTACTATACAACAAATGTGGTTTAATGAATTAAAAAAATTAGAGGAAGAATATAGTAGGTTTAAGGAAGAGAGAGAAAGAGCAATGACTGGTGAAACAACCGTTCCAAAAAAGAAAATTGCTGTTAAGAAAGCAAAGCTTACAGTTTCAACTTCATAAAATTTTGATAAAAGATTAATATAAAAAATAAATATAAAATTAGTATATAAATATTGTTTTTCTTTGTAAATATGGTTTAATTTAATTTAATTTTTAATTTAAAAAAAAATTGATTTTTTTTTAAATAACTTATAACTAACAAGTCATTATCCACAACTACCAACTTTAAGTTTAAATCCAACTCAACCTAAATCTAACCCAATTATAATCATGAGCGCATTTGATTCTGAAATTGATAATAATAATATTACTGTATTTGTTGCTTTAGCTACACAAGCGTTAGCATTAGAACCAGAACCTGCATCTGCATCTGCAACAGCTTTAGTAGTAGCTTTAGCAACAGAAGAAGAAGAAGAAGAACAAGAAATCAATTATAAAACCGTTAAATTTACACCGCTTCCAGCTCTAGTCAATATGATAAGAAGGGAATATTATGGTCCAAATGCAGAGAGCAATAAAGTAATTGAAGGAATTTATGCGGGCGCATTTCCAGGATTTATTTCTGACATGGAAACAGATAATAATCTTATAAATTTATTGAATCTAGGAATTGATGTATTTGTTTGTTTGCAAGAAGAGTACAACCCACACAATAAATTTTGGAGAAATTCAAGACGACCTGTTCGGCCTTATTTTGATGATGTGCAAAGATTAATAAAAAATAAACATTTGTATTCTAGATTGCAAACATCGGCAACCGAAGTTTTGTTTGAGCATTTACCGATTGCGGATATGAAAACAACAGATGATGATAAAGTTGTAAAATTAGCAAAAAAATTAGTAAAATATTATTATCAAGATAAAAAATTGTATATTCATTGTTGGGGTGGGCATGGGCGAACAGGTGTGATTGTTTGTGTTATGCTGCATTTAATGTATGGTTTATCAGGGAAACAAGCAATTGATTTCTGCAATTTTGTGCATGGTATGCGTGAATTTCCGCTAGCAGGTGTGAAATCTCCACAAACACCTGTTCAAGAAGAGCAAGTGGAAAGAATCATTACAAATTTATTGAGCACAATGTAACTTTAATAAAAAATAAAAGATAAAAAATAAAAAATAAAAAAATTATATAATATCCTAAAACCTAAAAACATAAAGTAACTGTTACCCTTTATAAATTTAGTATATGTAAAAGTATAAAAATTAAAATTAAAACCATGGTTTTAAAATAAGTTCTTTATCATTATTTTTTGCCATAATTGGTGGCGGGATAGGTGTATACATTGTTGAAGCATCAATAATATATTGTTTATAGCCTTGTGCTTCTCCATATACTTGAGGAATGCAATAATCCCATACAATTTTATTTAATTGCATTACTTGTTCTCTCACATTATTAGGTTGATTTGCTGCATGTTGTAAAAAAATAGACCTCATGATTATTTTTAAAGTATCTTCATCTTGATTTGAAATAATGAATTGACCATTAGACCTTTTATATACACCAACACGAATACCGTTTTGAACCGTGCAGATATTTTTACTATTAAAAAAAGCGTTTGATAATAAAGTATTGTCCCACAGACCCTCGGTGGGATTTCTAAATGTTGCGCATTGATTAACAGGAATTTTGTCATACATTTGAAATAAATCGGTTGTTTTAGGACCATTAATATCTACTCTTCCATTTGAACTTAATTTTGGAGCTTGCATATAATATATATTAGAATTATAAAAAAATATGTATAAATTATATACACAATGAATTTTCAAAAATCTGTTTTATTAATTGCTACTATTCTTTTAATAATTTTTTTAATACTTGTTGGAATTGTTTTAGTAAATTCTAAAAATTCAAAAACATGGCCACCCTTGATAGGAGAGTGTCCTGATTACTGGATAGATACATCAGGAAATGGAGCAAAATGTGAAAATGTTTATAGTTTAGGAAAAAGCGGAACTCCATCTCCAATGGATTTTTCAGTAGCACCTTATATAGGCACAAGGGGATTATGTAAAAAATATGAATGGGCAATGACTAATAATATATCTTGGGATGGAATTACATATGGTGTAAATAATCCATGTGATGTTAGTGGTAATCAATAATCAATAATCAATAATCAATAATATTTTATTATTTTATAAATTTATATATTTACTTAAAATTATAAATATATAATGTAATAATGCAAGAGAAAACAAATGCATCAGAATTAATAAAAGCAAATGAATTATCATTTTTAAAATATATTTTAAAATTACCAAATGAATTAGTTGATATTATATCTTCATATATTCCTAATCAAGTAATTATTTTTTTAAATAAAAAGATATATATAAAAAAACATAATCAAATAAAAAAATATATTTTTAAAAATCAATATGAGAATTACATTAGAGCAATGGTAAGAAGAGATAATGAGTTTGTTTTTTCTTTTTTAATTCAAGAAAATTTTGAGAGATGGTTATTTTTTAAAAATTATGCTTACAAAAATACATTATATTCAAATTATATATTTTTTTTACTAGAGTATTGCATAGAAAATGAATCAGAAAAATGTAAACAAATAATAAATAAGTATATAATAAATGCAGGTTTGAGTAAAAATCAATATAAAAAAAATACTTATAAAAATATAAGATGGAAAAAATAGATATAAATAAAATTTTAAATAGAGATAATGACGCTTTAAAAATGAAAGATATATTGCAAAATTTTGAGTTAAATAAAAATAATTTTTTATTTAAAAAAGGTATTTATGTTTATGGAGAACCAGGAACGGGAAAAACTACTTTTGTGATGAATATATTGAAAGAAATGAATTATGATATTATAAAATATGACGCAGGTGACATAAGAAATAAATCAATAATTGAAACAATAACAAAACATAATATGTCGGATAAAAATATAATGTCAATATTTCATAAAAAAATAAAAAAAATTGCAATAGTTATGGATGAAATAGATGGCATGAATAATGGAGATAAAGGTGGTATAAATACACTCATTAAATTGATTAGACCAAAAAAAACAAAAAAGCAAAAGTTAGAAGAAATAACAATAAATCCCATAATATGTATTGGTAATTATCATATTGATAAAAAAATAAAAGAATTAATGAAAGTATGCAATATTATAGAACTAAAACCACCAAATGAAACACAAATAAATAAAATAATTAATTTTGTTATACCAAATATAGACGATAAAATATATTCAAATGTAATTCGGTTTATTCAATATGATTTGCGCAAATTAAATTCAATTATAAACATATATAACAACAAAAAATCTTTGTTTGACAATGAATTATTTAATAACATTTTTCAAACAAAATCATATAATCATGATACCAAAAATGTTATAAAAAAATTAATAAATCAAAAGTTTAATATTAATGATCATTTAACATTAATGAATGAAACAGATAGAACCATAGTAGGTTTATTATGGCATGAAAATATAATAGATATATTAGGTAAAATGGATAAGGAACAAAGTATTCCATTTTATTTTAATATATTGCAAAATATGTGTTTTGCAGATTATATAGATAGAATTACATTTCAAAAACAGATTTGGCAATTTAATGAAATGAGTTCTCTTATAAAAACATTCAAAAATAATAAATTGTATCACGAATCATTTAAAAAAAAATGTAAATACAATCCACAAGATGTTAGATTTACAAAAGTATTAACAAAATATTCAACTGAATACAATAATTCTTTATTTATTCAAAATTTATGTCAACAATTAGGAATGGATAAAAAAGATATGATGTCGTTTTTTTTAGATTTAAAAAAAAATTATGATGATACACAAATGATAAATTTGTTTGAGAATTACGAGATAACAAAATTAGATATAAATAGATTATATCGTTATTTAGAAAAATATACAAAAGAATGCGATAATGAAGAAGTAAGTAATGATGGTAATTGTAATGAAAAAGAATCATCCGATGACGAATCATAAAAATCAAGATAAAATATCAAAATCAAAATCAAAATCTTTCATAAGGCCGCCAGCTTTTACATCATATGTATATTTTGGTTCATTAAACGAAAAATTATTTTTATTAATTATTTTTATTTTTTCATGAATAGAAAAATTTTGATTATTGAGGTCATTTAATAACTTTTTGTATAAAAAATAATTAGAAATTCTTTGCAGTTGCATTTTATTTTTAAAATTACTATTATTTAAATTATCTAGATTATTATATCTACAATCATAACCGGCGCATATAGAATTTTTATCAAATAATTTAATTTTTGAATTTAAATTAGAATTTGCATTTATGTTTTCATTAAAACTTGTTACCAAATAAAAAAATAATATAATAAATTTCATATTATATTATTGTTTATTTTTTTACATTCTTATTCAATTACATATTATACTATACAACATATACTTTATATTACACTATACTAAAATATATACTAAAATATATACTAACATTATTTGACAATTGTTACCCTTTGACCTGTCGTAGCAAGCGTTGCTGTATTTGCAGACGGTTCATAATCAAATCTGCGCAAAGCTAGAAAATTTTTATTTTGCCACTGTTTTTTAATGTTTTCTGGTAATTTTGTATGCATATGGCGCTCGTATTGCTCAGGTGATTCAAAGAAGAAGCTCTTCGAGTCCTTACCAATTTCACCTGTTGCAATGCCTGCTTTGAAATATAACTCTTCATTATTAGTGCCCACAATATGTTCGAAATTTCGTGTTCCGGTAATAGCATCTCTAATACATGAGCCCGTGTCGCCGGATGAATATATCATGATGCTAACAAGCTTTCCTGTTTGAGCATTTTTGCGCTTTAAACGAAAGCAATTTCTATCTTCCTTGTTAAGAATTGCGATAATTTTTTTATTATTATTAACTGTTGAACTTGATGTTAAACTAATGTCATCATCATCTGAATAATAACCGTATTGAGTAGTATCGTGATATTGTGCCATTCTTGGTATTTGTTGTATTGTTTATGTTTTAATATATATGTTATATCTTTAAATCAATTTTTTTTTAATTAAAAATTAAGAAAAACACTATAGGTGTAAAATCACTATGTAACAATTTAGGGTTTTCTACTATTTATTTTTATTTTCCAAATTTTTCAATCTCTCTTTTAATTCTAAATTTTCTTTTATTAGTGTTTGAATTAAATTTTGCTGCACAGTAAATCTAGATTCATATTGCTGAATAATTTGTGGATTTATACCTTGCATATGTTGTTGCTGTTGAATCATTAATTGATTTTGGTGCTCTTCCATCATTTTTTGTCTTCTATCTGTGATTTCTTTCATTTGTTTTAAAACATCCGGTTTATTTTCTGGTCTTCCTGGTTGATAGTTTTCTAATAAATTATCAATCTTATTCATAAAAAAATCTTTTATTTCGGAATCTTTAATAAATTCATCAACTGTTTTTGATGATAAATTTATGTATGGATTTTGTCCTTGCTCTTCTAATAATATTTTTTTGTCAAATGAATTATGTATATGTGAAAATACTAATATTGTTTTCATAGAATCCATTTGAACAAAAGGAACAGTATAATCTTTCAAAAAATGTTTCTCTTCTGCCAAAGCAGCATTATTTTCATAATTTGATAATTTTAAATATTCTTTTCTGAATGCAAAAGTGGCGGCTGTAGCATGGTTGGGTCCGTAAGGACCAAATTTATACATCTTATTAATATGTTTAAAATAAATATACATTTCACTTGAGCCGGCTACCATAGCTTGTGGATTTTTTTGAAGTGTTTCCACAGCATGTGCAACACGCTCAGGAGGATAATAATCATCATCATCCATATAAACAATAATTTCACCTTTTGATTTTTCATGCATTAAATTGCGTTTTTTTCCCAAATTCATTTTTTCATCATATTTAAAGTATTTTACTTGAGGAATATCTTTTACCAAATCTTCAATTTTATCCGAACCATCATCAATAATAATCCATTCTATCCGGTCTTTCGGATATGTTTGGTGATTAAAGCATTTGATTGTCATTTCATAAAATGGACGACGATTAAATGTTGGTGTGCAAATGCTTACAAATGGAAATTGTTTATTCTCTGATTTTGTTTTTTTTCCCATGTAATTAATTATATTAAATACTTATTTGTATTGTTTATATTATAATTTAAAATTAAAATAAATTATAGTATTTTACTTTTAACTTTTTACTTTCTACTTTTTACTTTTTACTTTTTTTTCCTCCTAATGATTCACCAGGTCTTTGTTCTCCTCGCAGATATTCACCATTATAATTTTGTGTTTCAGGTTTTAATTGTGCCACCGGTGTAACAAGAGTGGTTGTTTTAGTAGGTGGTTGTTGCGCAGTCAGAGGTGTAGCAGACTGTTTTTTAGTAGTAGTTATTATGCTGCTAAAGAATGACATGATAGTTTCAAACCAGGATTTAGGTTTTTTAATTTCACATTTTTCATCAAATTTTGGTGCTCCTTTCAATAGGTACAAATCATCGATATTTAGTTTATTTTTTTTTGCTTGTTTATAAGGTTCTAATCCTGCTGTTACACCATCAGTTGCTGTTGGTATATACTGTTTATAAATATTTGGATAAAATGAATATATAAATAAACACGCGATTATTGCAATAAAAGCTCCCAATCCACCAAGTGATACAGAAGAATCACTAATAATGAAAAATGAAATTATATACATTATAACACTTATTTTGTATTTTAAAACATTCATTAGTAATGTGGAAAAAGAATATTCTTTATCTGTGCCATTTATTTTTGCTGTCATAAAAAATGGCATTAACAATGAAGATAATGCACTTCGAATTAAAAAATAAAATATAATTAGTGCTCCAAGCCATGAAACTGATATTAATGCAATAAAAATGTAAAAAATAGCTAAAGGAAAATTCCATAAACTAAACATTCCGTCGCCATCTCCCCATACTTTTCTTTCATATTTATCAGTGCTATTTTCTGATTTTTGCGTTTCTGTAAAACAACCGGTCTGCACACTAAAAAGTAAATACAATTGAGAAAACCATAAAAATACTCCATAAAAACCATTTAAAACTCCAACTCCTAATAAAACAAAAAAAATTATAAAAGGCATAAAAAAAATGATTACACTTTCACTGCAAAAACTATTTAATATATTATAAAAAGAATTTATCATGGAAGAATAGTTAGCGCTCATTTTTTGCCATATGGTTCCTAAGTAAAGAGTAAAGTTATTTGATTTTGGTCCATCGGTCCATTCTCGTATAGAATCCAATCCTAAAATACCAAATTTAATGATTTTCATGTTCTCTTCAACATCAAATTTAATTTTTGTAGAAAATACAGCATCAGGTGTTTTCACAACATCAACATTTATTAATATTCCTTCAGGTGGTTCTAATGAATTTACTCTTGAGAATTTATAAGGAATATTATCAAAATCTGTTGCCATTAAATTTGTTTGAGCGACCCTCGCACTCCATAACATGCATGCACCAGTAATAATAATAATAAATAAATGAAATAATTGAAATATTAAAGAACCAAAAAAACTACCTATTGGTGAAACAGGTTCTGTTGTATTTGCACTTTTTTTAATATCAATTGCCGAAGTTTGAGATGTATCTGACATATTATATTAAAATACTAAAAAAATATAAAATTTGCTATTTAATCTAAATAATAAATCTATCAAAATAATAACAATATAATATATGAAGTTATTATTTAAAAACTATTTTGAAATAATTTTGTTTGTTATCTCTCTTTTGATGTTTATTGGAATCATAAAATGGGGAAATTATTTAATAAAAACAAGAAAATGCGGGTTTAAAAATGAAGATAAAGCTACAATAGGAGGGAATCAAGGATTTCAAAATTTTTCAATAGACATGGGTACACCTGAAACTAATCACAATGTTAATTTACCTATTAATACTACATATAGCTGTGAAAATATATGTGGTCCCCTAGCTCGATGTTCAAAAACAGGTGAGCAATGCACAAGTGATGTTGATTGTTATGGTTGTCAAGCTAAAATTTTTGTTCCAATTTACACAACAGAAGAGATAGGGGGGCAAAACGATGCGGGAAAATTGACAGGCGGGATTACTCCACAATATTCGACATTAACAACAGATATAGGAACCCAAGCAAAATTTTATGGGAAAGGAGAAAATTTAAATCCACCATCTTATTTTAAAGGAGTAAATCAGTGGAAGAAAGCATTCAATACAGGAATGGAATTATTTGATAAAAGATATAACCCAAATATAAATACATTGCCGTATTTACCAAAATATCCAAAGCGCAAAACATTAAGTGGTGAATTTATAGATGATGGACCGTTGGCATCGAATGCATATTTGTAAAATACTTAATTTTTAGATAATAATTACATGTAAAAGTTGTGGGTACCTTTATGATTATTTAACATATGTGAAAATGAAGAATTACTATGACCAAAAATTTCTTCTGAGTGTAATCCAAACATGTAATCTATAAATGCTTTTTCTTCAAAATTAAAATTTGATAATTTACTTTCATTTTTATAAATAACAAAAGGATAATCATTTGTATTTATTAAATTGTTAACATTAGTTGTAGCAACATATATTTTTATATTTTTATTTTTAAAATTATTATTTACCAATAATTCATTTAATTTAGGTAAATTTGCAATTTGAAAATGATTTATAAAATCATGTTCGTGTCTATAATGAAGAAAGTTATAGGGTTCGTTATTAAGATTTAAATTATTTTTAATTATTAAATATGTATTTGAAATTTTTTTTGAAGGTAATAAATTGGGAAATAAATTTTGTTTTATATTTGAAAAATTGTATATAGCCCAAAATTGTTTCAATACAACATATTTTGTATTGAAATTATTAATTTTTTCTATTATTTTTTCGTCACAATTTGCACCTATAAATTCAATGCATCGTTTTTCTCCATTAAAATTAGTTGTGTTTGTATCATTTGATTGACTTAATTCAATCGTATTATAATCAATATATAAATCATAATCATTTAAAAAAGAAGTATCAAATAATTCATTAAATTTAACAGAATACCATGAAGTTAAATCATTATTTCTAAAACTTGCATATCTAAATGTAAATTTTATATTATAAGATATACAAAAATTTATTCCTGCTTGTATATCATAAAATTGATTACATAGTCCACCCCAAGTATCAAATATAAGTACTATAGAATTTGTAGAATTATTTTCGTTATTATTAAAAGATAAATAATTAAACATATAATAAATGGATAAAAATATATATGGATTATACTTTATTTGTTGCATAAATAATTATTTGGAAGTTGTTGAAGAGCAATTATATATTTTATCTCAAGGATTACTAAATCTTACAAAAAAATTAATATTATTCATCACTCTATACGATAATAATAATTTAAAATTAAATGAATTAATTAATAAATTTAACAAAGATAACAAGTTTATTTTTGTAACAACTGAAGATAATTTATATGAAAAATTTGCCATTAATAATTATAAAAAATATATTGATGATGATGATTATTACATATATTATTTTCATACAAAAGGATTAAAATTATATAATGACCCATTAATAAATGTATTTACATCAAGAAGACGCTTATTAAATTATTATACATTAGAAAAATTTAATGTTAATTTAAAATTATTAGAAGATTATGATGCAGTAGGTTGCTCCTTAAGTTTGTATCCAAAAAAACATTTTTCTGGTAATTTTTGGTGGAGTAAATCTAGTTATCTTATTAAATTAACTGATATAAATGAAAATTATTTATCACCTGAAATGTATATTTTATCTGATGATAACTGTAAATTTATAAGTTTAGCAAATGATACAAATAATATAATGTTTGAAAATTATAATTTCAAAGATGAAAATGAAATTTTGAACAATATAACAACAGAATTAATAGTATTGGAATCTCACAAAGATTTAATAATTTATTGTTAACAACTAATAACTTATTACTTTACATAAATGATAAAAATTAATTATTTAATGATACAGGATTTTGGATATATATAAAACACGAAAAATATTTTACATTAAATATTTTTAACTTGATTCCAAACCGCAATATTTTCTTTAATTCCTAAATTATTAATTAATTTAAAATCATTTTTGAAAATTTCAGAAAATATAACCTCTATATCAAAACCTTTATATTTTTGATAATCATTTATTGCAACTTGTAATTTAGAAAAAAAATCGTGAATGTAGCTTTTATTTACTTTATAAAAACTAGTATACCAATAATCTCTGTCGGTTACAAATTCATTTTTTTTTATAATATTGAAAACATTATCATATTGAGAATAGTCAAATTTTTCATTAATGGTATATCTACCTGTTATTTTAAATAAGTTTTTGATATTGCTAAAATCAATATTTTGAAATATTAATTTATATAATTCAGTTAATTGAGATAATTCCGAAAATGCTTTGAATTCACAAATATCTGTATAATAATTTAATCTTTCATTATTTACAATATTCAAAAATAAATCAACATTTGAATTTATTTTATAATCAAAATATTTATTTATAAATTTTGAATTATCAAATAAAATAATATAACAATCCGGAATATATTTTTTTATGCTTTCAATTGTTAGCATTGTTTGTTCAAACCTTTCTTCGGGTGTATATATACTTCGATTATTACAATAAGAAAATGCATTTTGAGATACATATATTTTTGATGTAATTAAAACAATATTTTTATTTTCAATTTCTGATTTTAAATTCATATTATTATAATTATTAAGAATATAATCATTAGGAATATATTCATTTGCATTTAAGTTTGAAGTGCCAAAATATTCATCCCAAAAAGAATTAAAAAAAATTTTTGGTTCAATAGTAAATAAGTAATTTTGTTTTACTTTTACTATTAACTCATTTAAATTATCAATAGAATTAAATGAATGTGCATTATTATATTTTTGCAATCGATTTTCTATCACGGATTCAAATGGTTTTTCAAAATATAATACTGGTAGTTGCGTTATCATCACAAGAGATAAAGTATAAGAATATGTTTCAGGCCATACTGATAGTTCAAGTAAAACATTTGGTTTATGTAAAATTAATAAATTATTTAATTCTTCAATTGATTTATATTCAAAATTATTATTAAAATTTTCAATATTACATTTTCCAAAAATTATAATTTTGACACTTTGTGAATTATTATAATAATCAATAATTTTTTTTAAAATATTTTCACCTTTTACTAATGAAATCATACCTATTAATCCAATTACAGTTAATTCTTTATTATCAAATTCAATTTTTGCGTTCAATTCTAAAAAATCTGGCAATTCTGATACTATTATTTTTTCATTTTCATCAATAAATGGTGCAATTATTTTTGCATTTATAATATTTTGTGTTATAATTTTATTATATGAATTAGGATTATTATCACTAAGTTCAATAATTTTTTCATTTATTATTTGTTTATAACTAATTTGATAATTTTTAAAAAAATTAATAAAATCATGACTTATTGTAAATACTTCTTTGTTTAAAGTAAATAGACTTTTTATAAATTCTTGTTTGTGTCCATTTTTATGATTTACAAATACTTTTGTAATTTTATTTTGAATGCTATTTAAAAATTCAACAGCCTCATCATTGTTATATTTTTTTTCTAATTCATATTTTTCATTGATATTAAATGAAATTTTATCGTCAAAATTTCTTGCAATAAGAAAATTGTTACAATTTTGATATTTACTTATAATTGCTTTTAAAAAAAAACTAGTTCCACCACCTAAATTTGGAAAATCAACAATTAAAAATATTTTATCTAAATTATCCAATGAACTTATTTTAACCATTGGCAAGTTTGTATTTATTAATTCAGTTTCATAAATAAATGTTTGTTCTGTATTATTATTATAAATTGGAATATTTAATAATGTATTTTCATCTAATTTTGAATTAAAAATTTCATATAATTTTGATTTTCTTATATGGGTTTGCGAAAGATTTTTTTTAAATAATTTTATAACAATGTTTTGAGGATGTTTTTTTTTTGAAAAAATATGCATATATTTATTTCATACATAATAAATTTGTGATTAATACTTAAAATGCCAAAATAGTACGGTTTTTATTTTATGTTGCATACATTAATCCGCAATTTCCTCCAACAAATGTAACCATATTTACTCTCTCTTCAAATAAAACCATGTTGAAATTATAATCATATATTCTCCATGTCGGTTTATTTATTCCTATAATATTTCCTGTTTGTGGGTCGCAAATTGCTAAAGATTGAGCGTATGGGTCTAAAGGAGGAATAATTGTGGTAGTTTCCAATTCAATATTTGTAAATCTACTCATATTCATTGCTCCACTAGGTTGCAAATCAAACGGAGATGTATCTAGGCAAAAATTGTATATATATAAACCATCCGGTGCATTTCCATTTGTACGCACATATTTTTCTATATAATTGTAAATTCCTGCAGGTTGGTCATTCTCTCTATAAATTCCATCCAATAATACTCCCATGCTAACTAATATTTGTTTGATGTTTTCCAAATTATAAATACCTGTAATCATCCAACCAGTTAATTTGCCATCTACATTCACACCAGGTCCCACCGTAACAGAAGTACCTCCTCTTTCAATAGTGTAACTGCCATCAGTTGGCGCCTGTATCAAATCATTCGGAATATATCTATAAGGCCAATTTGTATAATTTGACCATTCATTTCGCAAATTTGCATCACTTCTTTGAAAATAAAACATCCAACTAGAAACCATACCAATTGAATCAATCGAAATTTTATTAGCACCTGTTACATTATAATATATATTTTCTCTCACTTGTTTAAATAAATATTTTTGCTCTTGAAGTGCAAATATTCTTGATTCTTCATTAGATAAAAAACAATAAGTGCAGTTTAAATTAATATCCGCATTCCAAATGGACCGGGTGTCTATATAAGACGCAGGACCTAATTCAATATCTGGTGGTGTTTGAAGAAATCTGTAAAATTGCAAATAATATTGATTAAAATTCGGCGCAATATAAGGAAAATTATTTGTAACATCAAAAACATCTCGAATTTGAAATAACTCTTGTATAGGACGCATTGTCACATTAATATGTAGCTCATTATATTGCAATGAAATAAGCGGAAACGCCATTTGACTTTTTAAATTAAACCACGCATTTAAAGGAACATATAATGTTCTTCCTCGAATAGAAGGCTCCGCACCTGCTTGATTTGTTGTATAATATGCGTTTGGATAAGAATTAACGCGGGTGCCTGCATTTGCTGGGTCATACAATTCAGGAACATGACCTACCATTTTTTCAAATAATCTCAATTTTTGACAACTATAATCACGCAAAACACTTGCGAGTATATAAGCTCCAGAAAATTCTTGCAATGTTTGATTTCCACATGTTATCTCTACCTTTGAAATCATTTGTGCTCCTAAATACTCAATCCATTTAAACTCATAAGGAATCCATTGACCCCCAGTATAATTTGCGTTTCCTTGTGTAGAACCGGGAGGAATAATAGGGCTCCATATATCGGGTAAAGTAATAGATAAGTAACAATCCATTAATAAATCTGCATAACGAGGAATTTTAAAAGTAAAATAAGAGGGCTCGGATAATCGTAATGTTTTTGACCCTTCAAAATCTACACGGAATTTTTGAAGCCCAAAATTGGTATATTTTGCATAAACTGATTTAAAAAAAGTTTTTGATGGGTTTCCATTTAATATAACATTTTGTTGTCCTTCTGATACTAATTGCATTAATCCACCAGGCATTTTGTATATATAATTTATGTTTATATTTTTAACTTTTTTGAATATAAATATATTTATTACAAAAAAATAATATATTATATTAGATATGTCTGATACAGCAAAAGTAACTACAAAAATAGGTTCTCGAATAAGCGATTTCATAACAAAAACAACAAAAGATTTATTAACTCTTAAGGAAGAATTTGTAGGAAATGCATTATTATTAATGATAATTATGTTTATAATTGTTTTGTTAATTTATTTTTACTACATGTATAATTTGAGTTCGAGAGAATGTTCAAGCATGGATTCTCTATATTCAACTAACAAAAGCTATATATCCTCAATAGATTATTCAAAACCAACATCTAATTATACATTGAAGGACTATTATATTAAAACTGCTTATAATTGCTGCAGTGGTGGTGCATACAAAAATGATTATGTTAGTTTATGTCCTTTAAAAAATATAATAAAACAAGGTGTCCGTTGTCTTGATTTTGAAATTTATTCCATTGATGACCAGCCAGTTGTTGCTACATCAATTGTTCCAAACTATTATGTCAAAGAAACATATAATTCTGTTCCATTTGCCGATGTTATGTCAACAATAGTTAATTATGGGTTTTCTGGTTCAACTGCGCCTAATTCATCTGACCCCATTTTAATTCATTTAAGAATTAAAAGCACAAATCAAAAAATGCTAACAAATTGTGCTCTTATATTTAAAAAATATGATAATTACATGTTGGGAAGTCATTATAGTAATGAATATACTTATAATACAAATGGAAGCGCTGACTCCTATTACACTCACAATTTAGGGGATGTTAAATTAAAAGATTTGGCCGGAGATAAAATTATTATAATAGTGGATAGAATAAATACCGCATTTATAGATAATTCAAAATTTTATGAATATGTTAACATGACAAGCAATTCAATGTTTATGAGAGCGTTAAAATACTATGATGTTAAGTTTACACCTGATATGAATGAATTACAAGAATATAATAAAAAAAATATGACGATTGCAATGCCAGATAGTGGTTCAACACCTGAAAACCCAAATGGAGTAATATGTAGAGAGATGGGTTGTCAGCTAGTGGCAATGAGGTATCAGTTATTTGATGCCAATTTGCAAGAGTCATTATTGTTTTTCGACGAAGCAGGCAGTGCATTTGTGTTGAAACCTGAACGGTTAAGGTTTAAACAACTTACAATAAGCGAAACACCAGCAAATCCACCGCAACTCAGTTTTGCAACAAGGGATGTTTCAACCAATTATTATTCAGTGCAAACATAATTTTAAGAGTAAAATTTTTTCTATATTTTTTATTCTTTAAATAATAATAAATAATTATCTACTTTTATATTAATTAGACAATTATATAATGAAAAAAGATATTTGTGATAAATCTATGACTTTTGATGAATGTGAATTAGCAATATTGAGATTAGCCACTGATAAGGCGGAAGAAAAAGCAGGAAAGGCCAGCGTTAATTCCCCAGAAGTTAAAAAAATAATCGAAATTGTTGAAAACTTCTTAAGAATTAAAAAACTAATTGCTTATGGTGGAACAGCAATTAATGCTATTTTGCCTAAGGAAGACCAATTTTACAATAAAGATATTGAATTGCCTGACTACGATTTTTTCTCTCCAAATGCGTTAAATGACGCAAAAGAGCTTTGTGATATTTATGCAAAAGCGGGTTTTGTAGAAGTAGAAGGAAAAACAGGTGTTCATGAAGGAACTTATAAAGTCTATGTCAATTTTATACCTGTAGCAGATATTACTTTTTTACATAAAGATATTTTTAGTTCAATAAAAAAAGACGCAATAAAAGTTGCGGGTATATATTACGCGCCACCAAATTTTTTACGAATGTCCATGTATTTAGAATTATCTAGGCCAGCAGGCGATGTAAGCCGATGGGAAAAAGTATTGAAAAGATTGACATTATTAAATAAAAGTTATCCATTAACGGCACATAATTGTGGTGAATTTGAATTTCAAAGAAAAATGGAAGACAGAAGCAATGTCGATGAAATTTATGAAACAGTAAAAAATACATTAATTGACCAAGGAGTGGTTTTTTTTGGTGGATATGCAATGACATTATATTCGATGTATATGCCTAGACATTTACAAAAAAAATTTGAAAAAAACCCGGATTTTGATGTTTTGTCTGAAGACCCTGAAACTACTGCGGAGATTGTAAGAGAAAGATTATTGGATATAGGAATAAAAAAAGTTAAAATAGTAAAAAAACCGGCAATAGGAGAGATAGTAGCACCTCATTATGAAATAAAAATAGGTAATGAATCAGTTGCATTTATTTATCAACCAATCGCATGTCATAGCTATAATACAATAAAAATACATGGGTCTACAATAAAAATAGCAACAATAGATACAATGTTGAGCTTTTATTTAGCGTTTTTATATGCTGCAAGAGAATATTACGACCCCAATAGAATATTATGCATGTCACAATATTTGTTTAAGGTGCAACAACAAAATAGGTTGAAACAAAAAGGCTTATTAAGGCGATTTAGTATAAATTGTTATGGACATCAATTAACAATGGAGGAAATAAGAGCACAAAAATCCGAAAAATACATGGAATTAAAAAATAAAAGGGACTCAAAGGATTTTGAAGAACATTTTTTAAGATATAGACCTGGTGATAAAGCAAAAAACAACGATAATACAAATTCTAAACAAGAAAAAACACAAGAAAAACAAAAAAAAACATTTAAAAAAAGGGTTAAAAGAGAGAAAACACGAAAGCGAGGTCGCGGTGGGTTATTTTATTAAATTATTAGCAAATTATTAGCAAATTATTAGCAAATTATTAGCAAATTATTAGCAAATTAAATATATCACATCATGATGTATTTCATCATTTTGCATATTTGCATCATGCAATCTGCTAATAGGTTTAGAAACAAGTGTAATTAGTTGACCACAGGTTATCATTGAAACTATCAAATAATAATTATTAGAAGTGAATATAAAATAAACACCAGTTAAAATATAAATATGACCTATATATAATAAATAATTTGACATTTTTAAATAATTCATTATAATAATAATACATAAAAATTGAAAATTATATACATTGTCGTTGTCAATGTAATAAAATTATTTTAAAAAATCAACATTATCACCTTTTTTTATATTTAATTTTTTGCAGGTTCCACCTGGCATTTCAATTATTAGACTACCGTTTCCTTTATACATTTGACAATTGTCATTTACAGATTTACAAGGAGGACAGTTATAATGAATTTTTGTAATAATGTTATTTTCAATAAAAATAATATCTAAAGAAACAATACAATTTTTCATCCAAAAAGAAGGTCTTGTCGTGTTCATAACAAATAATAGGGCATCAAAATCTTTTGTAAATTTTTTACCCATCATCCCTAATATAATATCTTTAGGCTCAGTTAAAACCTTTGTTTTGAAAATATGTTGATTAATAAATGTTTTTATATACATATAAATTATTGTTATTAAAAAATAAAAAGGTGTAAATATTAATTTTTAATTTGCGAAATAAATTAAAGATTAAAAAATTGATATAAATAAATGGTTGATAATTGTGGTTTTTATTGTTTATCTTTTCAAAATGAAAAAAGAAAAACAGCAATGGAAAATCGTTTTAAAAATTTAGGTGTTGATGCATATATATATGAAGGTGTAACATTTGATGATGAAAGAATTGCCGGACGAGATTTAACTGCAATAACTAAAAGAGTATGGTCATTTACTTATGGTCATTTTGATATAATTCGTGAATTTTATTTTAATAGTGAAAAAGAATATGGAATATTTTGTGAAGACGATATTTTTATTCGCAATGACTTTATAGAACATTTACCAAAAATTATTGAAAATTTTGAAAAGATGAATTTAGACATGCTTTTACTAGGTTATTTAACTCAATATAAGATTGATAAAAACAATGGTAATTTTTATTTAAAAGGACCTGATGTAACTAAAGAGCATCCTTTTTCTTATCATAATTTACCTAATTTTATTTGGGGAGCACAAATGTATTTATTGTCGAGAAAACAAGCAGGTGAGTTGGTTCATAAATATTCACCTCCTTATGCTGATTTAACGCTAACAAATAGTTCATTAAATCCATTCAATTCTGATTGGACAATAACAAAAGAAGGAAATAGAGCCCTTATTTATCCATTGATAGCAATAGAAGACGGAAAAACAAAATATAATGACGGTGGACAACAAAACTTTCATGATGTTTGTCATAAAAATAATTATGTTGAAGGTTTATTTCATGAATAATTTATAAAAATTATTATTTTATTATTTTATTATTTTATTATTTTATTATTTTATTATTTTATTATTTTATTATTTTATTATTTTATTATTTTATTATTTTATTATTTTTTTATTTTTTTATTTTTTTAT
>Ga0114973_10000575_pt1 | contig 27998 bp, 24 predicted proteins | sample M_140807_MF_Meta_FD_87025 | JGI IMG/M metagenome (GOLD analysis project Ga0114973, IMG submission 87025) | Freshwater microbial communities from Lake Montjoie, Canada to study carbon cycling - M_140807_MF_MetaG | ecosystem: Environmental > Aquatic > Freshwater > Lake | place: Lake Montjoie...
CGATCTTGGCTTCATACCTTGCGATGGGGATTCTGAGCCCGCGGCTGGTCAAGCGGGGCGCCTCGTTGTTCAAACAGTCCTCGATCGCCTTGCTTTGGTTGACGCTCTGTTTCACCGCAATCCCTCTGTGGCAAACTGAAGCGTCTTGGATACTTTGGCCACTCATTGCGTTAGCAGTCCCCGCAATGTTTTTGCTACAAACCCAAACGGCACTCGAGTTTCCCAGCGAGGTCGCTGGCCGCGTGCTCACCACGCTCAATCTGATGATCTTTGCCGGGACCTTCATCGTGCAATGGGGGCTGGGCGTCATCACTGATATGTTTGTTTCAGGTGGCTTTGATCGCACGCAGGCACTGACTTACGCACTGGTTGTCTTAGCGGCAACGCAGTGGTCTAGCTTGCTTTGGTTCTGGATGAAAACACCCCATGGATCAATCCGTACTTGATGCCCAAATTCGCTGGCCAGATGTGCCCGCAGCGTATGGCTGGCTGTCTCTCTCGGCCCGCGGTGAGTGGCGCCTGCATCCCCTAGGCGATGCCCACGCAGGCGGCCAAGGTCAGGGGATCAGTAACGTTCAAATCCTGAGCTTCATTGGCAGAAACTACGCGTCTGAGCCTAACGGCGAATGGTTTTTTCAAAATGGCCCACAACGAGTGTATGTGCGTCTAGATGCCGCACCTTTCGTGCTGCGCCTAGATCCCACCCTGGGCATCTTAGTCACCCACAATGGGCAAGCCATTACGCGCGTGTCTCAGTGGCTGCTTGATGAGGACGGGCAACTCTATGCGCAAACCAACCTAGGCGCCGCCAGAATCGATGACCGCGACCTAGGGATCTTAGCGAATTGCCTGAACACGTCAGATTCGCGCAACCTGCTAGAGGTGCTTGAACAAAGCGATCTCAATCAAACGCCTGCTAACGGGCTCAGCTTTTTTGACCAGACCGAGGTCTTTGCTGCACTCGCGCAACCCGCTTCTTTTTTGATCGTCCTAAGAAAAGAGTTGCCAAGCATCTTAAATTTCGTTGCAAATCCGACCGACGCACCTACCCAGTCAGCCGCTTTGGCCTTAAAATAGCGGCCTATGAGCCACCCATCTGAGTTTTATTTTCCGGCGCCGCGACAGCAAAAATTTTGCAGTCAATGCGGTACGCTAAACGTTCGCAAACTTCTCGAGGGCGACAATCGCGAGCGAGACCTTTGTGAAGCCTGCGGTGCCGTGCATTACCAAAACCCACGTTTAGTCGTGGGCACGCTGCCAATTTTGGATGACAAAATCTTATTGTGCCTGCGCGCGATCGAACCGCGCGCCAATACCTGGACCCTTCCCGCAGGGTTTATGGAGCTTGGCGAAGCGATGGATGAAGGCGCTGCTCGAGAAACCCAAGAAGAAGCCGGCGTACGCATCGAACTTGGCCAACTCTACACTGTGATTAACATCCCGCATGTGGATCAGGTTCATGTGTATTTTTTAGCCAAGGCTTTAGGCCCCGAACTTGACCCAGGCCCTGAAACACTTGAGGCGCGCTGGTATGGCCTAGATGAAATTCCCTGGGAAAACCTCGCCTTTAAATCTGTTTCAACCACGCTTAAGCATTACCTTCGCGAACGCGAAACCGGTCACTTCGAGACGCATCATTACTCGCTAGGTCTGACAAAACGTTAAGGATCTGAGTCGATCTTGGGGTCTTTGCCGCTAACCTGGCTTGAGCCAGACTCACCGTTTCCGCCGGTCTCTCAGGCGCTAGCCGAACCTGCAGGTCTACTGGCGGTGGGCGCAGATTTATCCATTCCACGTTTACGCGCAGCGTACACACAGGGTATTTTTCCGTGGTTTTCACACGACGAGCCGCCCTTATGGTGGTCGCCTGATCCGCGTATGGTTCTCAAATGTGACGCGCTTCATGTGTCGCATTCGTTACGCAAACGGTTGCGTCAAATTGCCACAGCCCAACATGCTGCAAACTTTGAGGTCGTCGTAAAGGTCGATACCGATTTCGCTGCGGTGATGCGAGGCTGCGCCCGAGCTGCAGCCGGCGGTCAGCCTGGCACTTGGATCACTGCCGAGATGCAGCTGGCCTATCAGGCGTGGCATCTTGCGGGGCAAGCACATAGCATTGAAACGTGGATCAACGGCCGCTTGATGGGGGGCCTCTATGGCGTGAGCATCGGTAAGATGTTTTTTGGTGAGTCAATGTTTAGTCGGGCAACTGATGCCTCAAAAATTGCGCTGGCACACCTAGTATGGTTTTTACGGCAACAGCAGGTCAACTGGATTGACTGCCAAATGCAAACCTCTCATTTAGCAAGCATGGGAGCGTGCCCGGTGCCACGCGAACAATTTCTTGCGCATGTGCGACAGCACACGGCTGCCCCAGATATTGCCTGGCAAACTGGCTGGCTGGATGATACGGGCGTTTTACACCATCCCCGCTCGTGCCAAGTGTGACGATCTGTACTATTCTTACAATCATCACACAGGCGCTCTTTAGACGTTTCGCATGAGTCAAATTAAAGAACTACCGTTCGCTGCGCTTCAGTTTTACGCGACTGCACCCTACGCCTGCAGCTACCTTCCTGAGCGCCAAGCGCGCTCGCAGGTGGCAGCACCCAGTCACCTCATCAACAGTGACACTTACTCACAACTCGTTGACGAAGGGTTTAGGCGCAGTGGGTTGTTTACGTATCGACCGCACTGTGACGACTGTCAGGCGTGTATACCGGTTCGGGTAGACGTCAACGGTTTTACACCTGGCCGTACACAAAGGCGTGTTCTGAAACGACACCAAGATCTGCGCCCGTTGGTCGCCAAGCTAGCTTGGTCACAAGAGCACTACTCGCTCTATACGAGCTATCAGGCCGCGCGCCACCCTGGCGGGGGCATGGATGAAGACAATCAGGCGCAATATGGTCAGTTTTTATTAGCGAGTCGAGTCAACACTCGGCTGGTTGAGTTTCGCGACGAAGACGGCAAGTTGTGCATGGTGTCAATCATCGACGTGCTTGAACAAGGCTTATCGTCGGTATACACCTTTTACGATCCTGCCCTAGCAGGCAGCTTGGGCACCTATAGCATCCTGTGGCAAATACAGCAGTGCCGTCAACTCAATTTACAATGGTTGTACTTAGGCTACTGGATCGAACAGAGCCCCAAGATGGCCTACAAATCAAATTACATGCCTGCGCAATACCGCTACCGAGGCGCCTGGCGTGACGACCCGCCCGCCTCTGTCCTCCAACGGTAATTTTTAAATCCTTAGTCTCTCGCTATTTGATCTCTCGATTTTTGACACCTAGATTTTTTTATACCTAGATTTTTTTATACCTAGATTTTTTTATAACTAGATTTTTTACAGCTCGATTTTTCAACCTCTACATTTTTACACTGCTTATGTCATTCCTTTTTCAAGCCTATCCATTTGCACGCCAAGCACTTTTTGCGCTTGATGCCGAAGCCGCACACGAGACCACTCTGCATGCGCTGCAAAAGGCCTACGATTGTTCGCTGACACGCGGGATGATGCATAGCAGAGTGTCCGATCCCGCCACACTGATGGGTTTGCCGCTGCTTAATCGCGTTGGGCTGGCTGCCGGACTTGATAAAAACGGAGCGCATATCGATGCGATGGGCAATCTGGGTTTTGGTTTTATCGAGGTCGGTACAGTGACACCTCGGGGGCAGACTGGTAACCCAAAGCCCCGCATGTTCCGGATCCCGCAAGCCCAGGCATTAATCAATCGTTTAGGCTTCAATAACTTAGGGCTTGATACGTTTTTAGCCAACGTGTCGCGCAGCACTTGGCGCAGCAAGGGCGGAATCGTCGGGCTCAACATCGGAAAAAATGCCGATACGCCGATTGAACAAGCCGCCAGTGACTATTTGATTGGCTTAGCTGGTGTGTACCCGCACGCTGATTACATTACGGTCAATATCTCTTCGCCAAATACAAAAAACTTACGTGCACTTCAGGGTGAGCACGAGCTCGATCAACTGTTATCTCAGCTCCAACAACGTCGGCTTGAGCTCACCGAGCAGCATGGTCGACGTGTCCCCTTAGCGGTCAAGATCGCACCCGATTTGAACGAAGAACAAATCGATATCATTGCCCAAGTGCTACCACGACACGGTATTGACGGTGTCATCGCCACCAACACCACACTTGAGCGCTCTGCGGTGCAAGGCATGCCGCACGCAGACGAAGCCGGTGGCCTGTCAGGCGCCCCCCTACACGCGCGCTCGCTCGAAGTGATCGCACGCTTGCGACAGCGCGTAGGGGCCGAACTCGCGATTATTGGGGTAGGAGGGATTGTTGCTGGTCAACATGCCGCTGAAAAAATCGCTGCGGGTGCTGATGCGGTACAGGTCTATACCGGGCTGATCTATCGTGGCCCAGCGCTGGTCAGTGAATGCGTCAAAGCGATGGTTGCTGCACGCCGCTAAGCGCCAAACTGACACGCGTCACTCACCAAAAATTCCGAAACGTAAGATAAAAAGCCTTTTGCCCACTTGGCTGTTGCAACCAGATCCATGACAACTAAAAACTGTCAGGGCTAGAAGCAACACCCTAGCGGGCAAAAGGCTTTTAAAACTTACCGAACTGCATCACGACTCAGTTCAAACAACCCTTAAGCAGGGTTTTTAATCAAGCTGCTTTACGACCACGTGTTGTGGCTTTCACGGTTTCAGCTGCATCACCGGCGGCTTTGAACGTTGCTGCGGCGGCCGCAGTCAGGTTCTTTTCAGCGGTTTCGGCGGCTTGTTTAGCGGCTTTGGTCATTGCGTCGTAAGCAGTTGTGGCTTGAGCCAGACCGCTTTTAATCATGGCGACAGCGCTTTCTGAACCAGCTGGAGCATGCTTGCTGAACTGTTCAATCGCGTCGTGCACATGCTTTTGACCTTCAGCAGCATGTGTCTCACCGAGCTTGGTAAGGTCGGCTTGAACACCTGACACGATGTCATACACATGCTTGCTGTACGACATGGCTTTCTCAGCAGCAGGTTGCGCCAGATTTGACGACAAGGCAACAGCCTCTTGTACATCTTTGATACCGGCAACTTGTTGTGATTTTTGCGACACTTCATCTAAAGTCGCTTTCATGACTTTGAGATTCAGGTCAACGAATTTTTCGAAACCAGTGAACATGCTGGTTTGAACGGCGACAAACGTATCGATAGCAGCTTTTTGGCTGTTAAGAACTTGCTGGGGAATAGCTGACATGGTGGGCTCCTGGGGTTAGGATCAAAGTGTTTTGCAGAATTTGCTGCACTGCACAAGTGTCATTTTAAGCAATCCCACTTATCTGTCAACAATTTTTTGTTGCAACGCACCAAAATACAACAAATTGATCGACTTTGGCGCACTTCTCCCCTAGACTGCCTACCATTGACTCAAGGAATCTACATGATGGCTCATCTCGGTAAACTCTCTCAATCTGCCTCTCTCAGACGCCTGCTTTGCGCCGCTGCCGTTTTGAGCACACAGCTCTGCGTGGCGCCTCTTGCCCATGCCCAAGCCACGCAAAGCGCGGCCGAGTACCCAACCAAGTCAATCAAAATCGTTGTCGGCTTTGCCCCAGGTGGCGGCTCAGACTTCATTGCGCGAATTGTGGCCCAACGCCTGACCCCAAAACTCGGACAAACTGTCTATGTTGAAAATCGGCCCGGCGCGGGGGGTAATTTGGGCGCTGAAGTCGCACTGCGCTCTGCCGGTGATGGTTACACGCTGTTTTTAGCTGCCACAAGCTACACAGTCAACGCCAACCTCTATCAGTTACCTTTTGATCCAGTTAAAGACATTACAGCAGTTGCTCGCCTAGCGAGCGGCCCCTTCGTGATCGCCACCAACCCCGGTACACAAATCAAGACCCTCAAAGAACTGGTTGAGCGTGCAAAACAAGAACCGGGCAAACTGGCCTACGCCTCGTCAGGTAGCGGCAGCATCACTCACATTGCAACAGAATATTTCTTAAGCGCTGCTGGTGTCCAAGCTCTTCATATTCCTTACAAAGGCACCTCTCCAGCTTTAACCGACACGATCTCTGGCACTGTTCAGTTTATGTTTGGCACGGTGGCCTCAACAGTACCGCACGTCAAGTCAGGCAAACTGCAAGGCTTGGCGGTCACCACGAAAGAGCGGCTCGCTGCTCTGCCCGACTTGCCGACAGTGATCGAGTCGGGGTATCCAGACTTTGACGTTGCCGTCTGGCACGGTCTGATTGGCCCCAAGGGTATCCCCAAGGGAATTGTCGACAAATTAAACAAAGCCGTCATTGAAGTGCTCAGTGACCCAGCGACCGCCGAGCAACTCGCCACCGATGGCTTGACGCCAGCCAAAGACTCACCCGAAGCCTTCGCCCAACTGATCGAACTCGAGGTCAAGCGCTGGGGCGCGCTCGTCAAAGAACGCGGCATCACTTTAAAGTAGCGGCGTTGCAGTCTGACTTAGCCTAGGCGCCGCTGGCTTCATAGCCAAGCGCCTCAGAAATGCTGCCGGCAGTGGCGACTAACTGGGGGATCCAGGCGTCTTGCAAACGCCCCGATGGTGCTGAAATCGATAGCCCTGCGACTAGTTTGCCCGTATCGTCGTAGATTCCGGCGGCGATACAACGGACACCTAGTTCAAGCTCTTCGTTATCTCGGGCATAACCAAGCTGGCGTACTAACAATAATTCTTGCTCGAGTTTTTCAAGTGTCGTGATGCTATTTGCAGTGCTTGCTGCGAGGCCCGTTCTCGTAGCGTAAGTTCGGACCTGCCGAACATCTGCCGCCGAAAGAAACAACTTACCATTTGAGGTCAAGTGCAACGGCGCACGACCACCAATTGCTCGTACCACTTGCATACCCGAGCGTTCGCTCCAGGCGCGGTCGATGTAAATAATTTCATCGCCCTGCTGCACCGATAAATTGACGGTTTGCCCAGTCAGCCGATGAAGCGCATGCATGGCCTCGTGGGCGGCTTCGCGAACGTTCAAACGCCCTTTCACCAAAGACCCCAACTCAAGCAAGCGCATACCAAGCTGATACAAACCATTGTCAACCCGGTCGACGTAGCGCCCAATCACCAAATCACTCAAAATACGATGCGCGGTTGAGGTGTGAAGCCCCGTTGTTTTTGCCAAATCTTTCAAAGCAACTGGATCGGGCTGCGCCGCCAACGCATCCAGTAATTGCGTCGCACGCCCAAGCACCTGGATCGCCATATCCATGGTCTCTGACGGAGGTTGAGCGGGCACGGGGGCCACAGACGAAACTTGACGAAGCATGTTGAGGGAAGAGATTGGCTGAACGACCACAATTTGGCGCGCTGCAACATTCATTTTATCCCATATTGTGAAAAATTTTTACTCCTTGCCCATTGAAACTCTGGATTGAAGCAAGTCTGGTCTGAATTCCTAGGGTTTTCATGTCTTTTTGATTACAGCGTGGCTTGGCGCAAGTAATATCGAGCCCTTAACAACATCTACTCATCGCCGGACCCCTTTGATTATGCGCAGTGACCTTGAAATCGCTCAGGCCGCGACAAAACGCCCAATTCTCGAACTCGCGACGGACCGACTCGGAATCCCCACGGAGCAGCTAGAACCCTACGGACGTTTCAAGGCCAAGCTTTCGCTTGAGTACATTGACACGCTCGCCTCACGACCCAACGGCAAGCTAGTGCTGGTCACCGCCATTTCGCCGACTCCAGCGGGCGAAGGCAAAACCACCACCACCGTTGGTCTGGGCGATGCCCTGAACCATATTGGGAAGCGCGCCATCATGTGTTTGCGCGAGCCGTCTTTGGGCCCTGTCTTTGGCATGAAGGGGGGCGCTGCGGGCGGCGGCATGGCGCAAATCGTGCCGATGGAAGACATCAATTTACATTTCACGGGCGATTTCAATGCAATCGCTCTGGCTAACAACCTGCTGGCTGCGCTGATCGACAATCACATTCATCACGGCAATAAACTCGGCATCGATGTCCGTCGTGTGAACTGGCGGCGCGTCGTTGACTTAAATGACCGTGCGCTACGAAACATCGTGGTGGGCTTGGGCGGGACTGCGAACGGATTTCCGCGCGAAGACCATTTCGATATCGTTGTAGCCTCAGAGATCATGGCAATCTTTTGCCTGGTCAAAAATTTAAAAGATTTGAAAGAGCGCTTAGGCAATATCGTCATCGGCTACTCGCTGACCGGCAAACCAATTTTGGCGCGTGATTTGCAAGCGCAAGGAGCAATGACTGCACTCTTAAAAGAAGCGCTCGCTCCAAACCTTGTACAGACACTTGAAAACAATCCTGCGATCGTGCACGGCGGCCCCTTTGCCAACATTGCACATGGTTGCAACACGGTACTGGCGACAGCGACCGCTATAAAACTAGCGGATTACGTCGTCACCGAAGCAGGCTTTGGTGCAGACCTAGGCGCAGAAAAATTCTTTGATATCAAATGCCGCAAAGCCGGCCTCACACCCTCAGCCGTGGTGTTAGTCGCCACCGTGCGTGCACTCAAGTATCACGGCGGCGTCGAAGTCAAAGACGTCGGCACCGAAAACCTCGACGCACTGCGCGCCGGGCTCGTGAATCTTGAGCGTCACATCCATAACATCACGCAGAATTTTGGGCTGCCTTGCGTGGTGGCGATCAACCATCGCACAGAAGACACTGACGCTGAAATTGCGCTGTTGCAGGCCACCACTGCCGCGCTTGGTGTTGAAGTGGTGCTCGCGAAACACTGGGCACAGGGCGGCGCAGGCGCAGCTGACTTAGCGCACGCTGTCGTGAAACTCTGCGAGCAGCCGAATCACTTTAAATTTTTGTACCAGGACTCTGATTCTTTGTGGGACAAAGTACAAGCCATTGCAACCAAAACCTATGGCGCGGCCAGCATCACCGCCGACGCAAAAGTGCGTGCGCAGATCGCACAGCTGCAAAGCGATGGTTACGGTGATTTACCGGTTTGTATTGCAAAGACGCAATATTCGTTTTCGACTGATGCCAAATTACGAGGCGCACCGAGCGGTCATGTGCTGACGATTCGCGAAGTCAGGCTATCGGCCGGTGCAGGCTTTGTGGTGATGGTGTGTGGCGACATCATGACCATGCCTGGGCTTCCTGCTGTGCCTGCGGCGAATGGGATTGATGTGAATGATGCCGGGCAGATTACTGGGTTGTCTTAATTTGAAGCTCGAGACTGCGTAAGTCGCGGTAGCAAAACGTTACCAAAGCGATAGCGATAGCAACGAGGTAGCAAAGCACGCAAGGCCAGTCATGCATTACGACTGGCAAGCGTCGGCAACCGATCAAACAAGAGCCTAGCAACTAAAAATCACAACTGCCGCGCCTTTTCTGGCGCTGGGCGGGCGGCTGTGGCCGGGTGTTTGAGGCGCCGAGGATTTTGCAGGATTGGCGGATGAAGGCGGCCCTTGTTTGAGCGAAGCGAGTTTGGGCCGCCGCCGTCAAGACAAAAAATCGGAGGGAAGTCTGCGCAGCAGACCGACTCGGTCAGCCGGCCACAGCCGCCCGTCCAGCGCCAGAAACGGCTACCCAGCCCAAACAACCCCGAGGTGGCAAAGTCTACTGAACAACAACCGGAATCCCAGCAATCCGCGCCGACCACTCTTTTGGCCCCGTCGTATGCACCGAAATACCATTTGAATCGACCGCCACCGTCACAGGCATATCCACCACATCAAACTCATAGATGGCTTCCATCCCCAGATCCGCGAAGCCAACCACCTTCGCAGCCTTGATCGCTTTTGACACCAAATACGCCGCACCACCCACGGCCATCAAATACGCAGACTTGTGCTTACGAATCGACTCGATCGTTGCATCACCGCGCTCGGATTTACCAATCATCACCGCCAAGCCAGTTTGCTCGAGCATCATGTCGGTGAACTTGTCCATGCGTGTCGAGGTGGTTGGGCCTGCAGGGCCAACAACTTCATCACCAACAGGGTCGACTGGGCCAACGTAATAAATCGCCTTGCCACGAAAATCGACAGGCAATTTTTCGCCCTTGGCCAACATATCTTGAATACGCTTGTGCGCCGCGTCGCGGCCCGTCAGCATTTTGCCGTTAAGCAACAAGGTCTGGCCCGGCTTCCAGCTGGCGACTTCTTCAGGCGTCAGTTTGTTTAAATCGACTTGACGCGACGATTTGTAATTTGGCGCCCAGTTGACATCAGGCCAGTCAGACAACGAAGGGCGATGCAAGTGTGCAGGGCCCGAGCCGTCTAACTCAAAGTGCGCATGACGTGTGGCCGCACAGTTCGGAATCATTGCCACAGGAAACGACGCTGCGTGTGTGGCAAACGTTTTGATTTTTACGTCAAGGACTGTTGTCAAACCACCCAAGCCCTGCGCACCAATGCCTAAGCCGTTTACCTTTTGATACAGTTCTATACGCAACTCTTCTATTTTGTTGCTTGGCCCACGCTCTAGCAGCTCGTACATATCGAGATCTTCCATCAGCGCTTGTTTGGCCATCAACACAGCCTTCTCGGCCGTACCGCCAACACCAATCCCCAACATGCCTGGCGGACACCAACCCGCACCCATCGTGGGCACTGTCTTTAACACCCAGTCAACGATAGAGTCGTTAGGATTCAACATCGCTAACTTGGACTTATTTTCAGAACCACCACCCTTAGACGCCACTTGTACGTCTACCTTATCGCCTTGCACCAACTCTACGCTGACAATACAGGGGGTGTTGTCTTTGGTGTTTTTGCGCAAAAAGATTGGGTCATCCAAAACCGAGGCGCGCAAAGGATTTTCTGGATTGAGGTAGCCGCGACGCACGCCCTCATCACATAATTCTTGAATATTTTTCTTGGTATTGAAACGAACATCCATACCAATTTTTAAGAAGACATTAACGATACCGGTGTCTTGGCAAATCGGACGACGACCCTCTGCGCTCATGCGCGAGTTCGTCAAAATCTGCGCCATCGCATCTTTGGAGGCCGGGCTTTCTTCACGCTCGTACGCACGAGCTAGATGCTTGATGTAATCAGCCGGATGGTAATAGCTGATGAACTGAATCGCATCGGCGATAGACGAGACGAAATCTTCTTCTTGGATAATGACCGACATAGAGGCACCTACTAGGAAAAGGAGCTAATCAAAAAATAAATAAAACCGTCAAAAATTAAACAAAACTGATACCGCTTTTAAAGATGTCAGGCACACCTTGCAGTGGCACCCGTGATGAGTCGGTCATCATGACCAAGCCACCCGAGCCGGACGTTCACCCACGCTCTACCCACTGTGTGCGTCACACCCTACCCTGTCAGACAGATAGATCAGGTCAAGTGCCCTGCCACACCGGTTTACGCTTTTGCGCAAAAGCCGTTGCACCTTCTTTCGCATCGTCTGACATAAAAATATGATGAATTAACGGGCGCTGCAGATCGAACATCTCATCCGCCGAGAAATCGGCCCCCTTATTCACCACACTTTTAGAGGTTTGCACTGCCAAAGGACCATTTTCGCAGATTCTTTGGGCGAGTTTAATGGCCTCGGCGAGCGCCTGCCCGGGGTCGGTCAACACGTTTACCAAACCATATTGGTGGGCACGCGGCGCTGGCAGCATATCACCCGTCAAAATGATCTCCATTGCAATGTGATACGGGAGTTGACGCGGCAGACGCAACAAACCACCCGAACCCGCCACCAAGCCCCGTTTCACCTCTGGCAGACCGAACATGGCGTTATTGGCCGCTACCACCAGATCACACGCCAGTACCATCTCAAACCCACCGGCCACAGCGTAGCCCTCAACGGCGGCGATCAGGGGCTTTTTCGGGGGCGCCTCATTCAAGCCGCCAAAACCCTTGCCCTCAACCAGCGCACGCTTACGCGTCTGCGCAAAGTCTTTTAAATCCATGCCCGAACTAAAGGTTGCACCCGCCCCCGTCAAGATCCCGATACGAATATCGTCGCGCGCATCGAGCTCATCGAAGGCTGCCGACATCTGATGCGCAGTCTCAACACTAATCGCGTTGCGCGCCTCAGGGCGATTAATCGTAATGATTTGAATTCCATCCAGATATTCGACATCTACCAACACTGACATACTGACTCCTTTGACGTACCCTGAATCATAGGCGATTCGTTCGCCGAACTCGGTTGGGTACCTGATCTTCGGGCCAAATCATGCCCCCCGCTGGCGCCTCGCCACCCACCGAGCCTGCCCCACGGTAAAATGATTGATTAAATAGCCATCGCCACCTTCATACCTTCATGCTCACTTTTCAGCAAATTATTCTTCGCCTGCAAGAGTACTGGGATCATCAGGGCTGTGCCCTGCTTCAACCCTACGATATGGAGGTCGGCGCAGGCACCTCACACACGGCGACCTTTTTGCGTGCGATTGGACCAGAGCCCTGGCGCGCCGCCTACGTACAACCCTCGCGACGCCCGAAAGACGGGCGCTACGGCGAGAACCCTAACCGGTTACAGCACTACTACCAGTACCAAGTTGTCCTTAAGCCTGCACCGCCCGATATTCTGGATTTGTATATTGGCTCGCTTCAAGCGCTGGGTATCCGTCCAACCGAACATGACATCCGCTTTGTTGAAGACGATTGGGAGAACCCGACCCTGGGTGCGTGGGGCCTGGGCTGGGAGGTTTGGCTCAATGGCATGGAAGTCACGCAATTTACCTACTTTCAACAAGTCGGCGGTTTAGACTGCACGCCCACTACGGGTGAAATCACCTACGGGTTAGAACGCTTAGCCATGTACCTGCAAGGCGTCGAAAGCGTCTACGACTTGGTCTGGACAACCGGGCCAAAAGGCTCGGTACTCTATCGCGACGTCTTTCATCAAAATGAGGTCGAACAATCGACCTACAACTTTGAATATTCTGATGCTGAGATGCTGTTTAGGCACTTCACCGATCACGAAACCAACGCCAAGCGCCTGATTGACATCCCGCTGGCGTTGCCAGCCTATGAGGCGACGCTCAAGGCCGCGCACACCTTCAACATGTTAGATGCGCGTGGCGCCATTAGCGTCACTGAGCGCGCCGCTTATATCGGACGTATCCGCAACCTGTCTCGTGCCGTCGCGCAAGCGTATTACGACTCGCGCGAGCAACTGGGGTTTCCCATGTTGAGCAGCGCCAGTGCAACCCTTCACAGCTCTGACGAAGGGGTGCAACCATGACGCAAACTAGCAAGCCCCTGTTGATCGAGCTCTTTACCGAAGAGCTGCCACCAAAAGCCTTGCCCAAACTGGGTCAGGCCTTTGCTCAGGGCATCCACGACGCGCTACACGCTCAAGGCCTCGTCGTGAGCAGCAGTACGACAACGTCATTCGCTTCACCGCGCCGCTTGGCGGTTCGCTTGTCACAGGTGCTGGCGCTCGCACCCGAGCAAAGTTTCGTTGAAAAGCTGATGCCAGTGAAAGTGGGGCTTGACGCTCAGGGCCTGGCAACGCCAGCTCTGCAAAAAAAATTGGCAGCCAAGGGTTGGGCAGACATGCCCATCAGCGCACTCGAGCGAGAATCAGATGGCAAACAAGAGTATCTGGTGGCGCGAGGTACTGCGCCAGGTGCCGTCTTAACCGAGGTGCTACAAACTGCGATCGAAGCCTCGATCGCAGCCTTGCCGATACCGAAGGTCATGAAATATCAATTGGCCGATGGCGTCACCTCGGTAAAGTTCGTACGCCCCGCACACGCCTTGATCGCGCTGTTTGACACGCAGGTCATCCCAGCGACCGTGCTTGGCTTGCAAGCTGGGCGCCTCACCTTCGGTCATCGCTTTTTACATCCTGCAGCGATCAGCATCGACAGCGCTGACAGCTACGAGCAACAGCTTGCACAAACTGGTCAGGTGATTGCATCATTCACAGAGCGCCGCACGAAAATCGCAGCGTTGCTCGCAACCGAAGCACAAAAGCTGAACGCGACACTTGGGCAAGACCCCGCGGTGCAGGCTCTACTGGATGAAGTGACTGCCTTAGTTGAGGCTCCAGTCGTCTATGTCGGTGCCTTTGAAGAGCGTTTTTTGCAAGTGCCGCAAGAATGTCTGATTTTGACCATGCGTCTCAATCAAAAGTACTTTCCATTATTCAAGCCAACGTCGGGCGTGCTCACCAATCAATTTCTGATTGTCAGCAATATGCCCACAGACAACCCTGTGGCGATCATTCAAGGCAACGAACGGGTGGTGCGCCCGCGTTTGGCAGATGCGCAATTCTTTTTCGATACCGACCGCAAAACGCCTCTGCATCAGCGGGTGCCGCAGCTTGCTTCGATTGTGTATCACAACAAGCTCGGTACGCAGTTGCAGCGCGTGGCACGCGTACAAGCGATCGCAGCGTGGTTAGCCAACGCCTTACAGGCAGACAGCGCGCTTGCCGTGCGTGCGGCGATGCTTGCCAAGGCCGATCTCAACACCAATATGGTTGGCGAGTTTCCTGAACTGCAGGGCATTATGGGCTCGTATTACGCCCGCACCGATCACGAGCCCGAACAAGTGATACAAGCGCTTGCCGAACAATACAAAATTCGCCTTGAACAGCCCGTGACCGCTGCAAATATGACCGCTGCAATTTTGTTTATGGCAGAGCGCGCTGAAACACTCGTCGGCATCTGGGGGATCGGCTTAGCCCCGACAGGTGAGCGCGATCCTTTTGGCCTGCGCCGCGCTGCCTTAGGTCTGATTAGTGCGTTTGAGCAACTGACTGCGGGTGGTTTTTTACCGATCCAGCAAAACGGGCCCTTAACGCTCGAGGGTCTGCTACAAGCTGCCGCAGACACCTTTGAACCCTCAGCGCTCGCCCAAACAACAGTGGCAGATGTCCAAGCCTTCATCATTGAGCGACTGCGCAATCAGTTAATCACGCAGCTTGATCGCAACGCCGTCGAGGCCGTGCTGGCGATCGCGCCGCCTCTGCATCAAATACTGGCACGTGTGCAAGCTGCCGCCACGTTTGCGCAAGGTCCAGACGCCGCAAGTTTGGCTGCCGCAAATAAGCGTATCGGTAATCTACTGAAAAAATCTGAAACGGGTCTTCAGCCTCTGAATCAGGCACTGCTCACTGAACCCGCTGAGCAAGCACTGGCAAAAACAATTGCCCAGCTGCAGCCGATTGCACAACAGCATCTCGATGCGGGCGACTACCAAGGAGCGATGGCGACACTCGCGCGGGCACGCGCGCCAGTTGATGCGTTTTTTAACGACATCATGGTCATGGCTGATGATCTTGCCGTGCGCAACAACCGGCTAGCGCTACTGGCTCAGCTTCACGGCTTGATGAATCAAGTGGCCGACATTTCAAGGCTGGCCGCATGAAGCTGATTATTCTGGATCGCGACGGTGTGATCAATCACGATAGCCCCGACTACATCAAGCATCCAGATGAATGGATTGCGTTACCGGGCAGCCTGCAGGCCATTGCACGACTGCATCAAGCTGGCTACACCATCGCAGTCGCCTCAAACCAATCGGGTTTGGCACGCGGTTTGTTCGACATCACAGCACTTAATGCCATTCATCAGAAGCTGCGCAAAGAGTTGGGGCAACTGGCTGGTGCGATTGATGCTTTTTTTGTGTGCCCTCACGGCCCTGATGAACAGTGCGTGTGCCGCAAGCCTTTACCGGGGCTCTTTGAAGATATTGCGAAGCGCTACGATACTGAGCTTGTGGGCGTACCGGCGGTAGGCGACTCGCTACGCGATCTTCAAGCGAGCGCGACCGCAGGCTGTACGCCGTGGCTGGTCCAAACGGGCAATGGCCCTAAGACACTCAAGCAAGGCAATCTACCCGAAGGCACACGGCACGCCAGTGATTTGGCCCATGCCGTCGACCAAATTCTCACTCAGGCGGCCTGAGACTATGCTGATCCTGCGTGCCACACTCTACGCATTATTTTTGCTAGTGACCGTGATCCCCTATGCGTTCGCCTGTTTACTCTGGTCTCCCCTGCCCTTGCACTGGCGCTACAAATTAACGATGGGTTGGCCGCAACTTGCAGCGTGGGGGGCTAAAGTGATTTGCGGTATCCACTGGCAAGTGCAGGGCACTGAAAACCTTCCTGACGGTCCTGCGATCGTCCTGTCAAAGCATCAGTCTGCCTGGGAGACGCTCTTTTTGCCCTCTCACCTACCTCGGCAAATCTGCTTTGTTTACAAACGAGAATTACACCGCGTGCCATTTTTCGGTTGGGGGATCGCCCTGTTAGGGATGATTCCGATCGATCGCTCCAAGGGTCGTGACGCCTTCGAACAGGTCGTCAAAATTGGACAACAGCGCTTAGACGAGGGTCGCTGGCCACTTTTGTTTCCAGAGGGTACACGCATAGCACCCGGCAAAATGGGGCGCTTCAAAATGGGCGGGGCCTTACTGGCCACGCGCACCGGTGCTCCTGTCATTCCGATTGCTCACAATGCAGGCGAACTCTGGCCACGCAATGCCTTTATTAAAAAACCTGGGCTGGTCACCGTCTCAATTGGCCCAGCCATCCCCTCGGTTGGTCTGACTCCCGAAGAGTTAAACGCAAAAGTATTTGCCTGGATCGAAGCAGAAATGCATCGTCTCAACCCAGAGCGTTATCCCAAACCATGAGTCAACTCGAGCTGTTGCTTTCAGACACAAGCACGCCGACACCGGGCTGGCTGGTTGCGCCTGAAACCATTCCGCTCGGCGGTAAATGGCGAGTGGTGCGACATGGGGATCAAGCGGTTGGCTTCGTGCTGATTCGCTCGCGACGCCGCAGTATCGGCTTTGCCATCATTGAAGAAGGACTACGCATCACAGCTCCGACCTGGGTCACCTTGGGTCAGATTGACGAGGCTGTGGTTGAAAAAATGCCTTGGATTTTGTCCAAGCTACAAGACTGGCAGGCGCGCAAAGCTCAGCTCGCGATGGCGCACACGCGTTGGAAATCTGGCGGACAGCTGCCCTATATGGGGTGTCAAATCACCTTGCAGATTGGGGTGCCCGGCCCTCATGTTCCGCACGGCCGAGCACATTTCGAGGGTAATCACGATGCACCTGAGGCTGGTCAAACGCTATGGCTGCCGCTGCCGAACGACGCCGATACGCATCGAATGCGCGAGATGACTCAAGCCTGGCTGCAAAGTCGGGCCGCGGCATGGTTCGATCAGCGGATTCGCTATTTTTTAGAAAAAACCGGGCTCAGCATTCGACGCTGGCGCTTATCCTCAGCGGCAACCCGTTGGGGGTCGTGCACAAGCGACGGCAATATCATGTTGAATTGGCGTTTGATTCATTTCTCGCCGATGGTGATTGACTATGTGATTGCGCATGAACTTGCGCATTTGCGCGAAATGAACCACAGCCAGGATTTTTGGACAGAAGTTCAACAGCTGTATCCCGATTACCATACTGCCAAACAAATGCTGCAAAGACATACGCCCGAAGGCGTGCCCGAAATTTAACTTCCAGGAGCAATTATGCGAATTCTTCATACGATGGTACGTGTCGGTAATCTTGAGCGCTCAATCGAGTTTTATACCAAGGTGCTAGGCATGCGCTTGTTACGCAATACAGAATATCCTACGGGGCGTTTTACCAACGCCTTTGTCGGCTATCAAGACGAACGCGATGGTCCTGTCCTTGAACTGACCTACAACTGGGATACCAGCGCCTACGACTTGGGTACGGGTTACGGCCACATCGCGCTTGAAGTCGACAACGCCTATGAGGTGTGCGACAAAGTGCGTGAACTAGGTGGCAAAGTCACGCGTGAAGCGGGCCCCATGAAACACGGTACAACTGTGATCGCGTTTGTTGAAGATCCAGATGGCTACAAGATCGAATTTGTACAAAAAAAGACAGCCTAAGCATTCGTCGTGAAAATCGTTATCGCCCCCGACTCGTTTAAAGAAAGCCTCTCGGCGCCTGAAGTGGCTGCTGCACTGGCTAGGGGGGTCAAACGCGCTGCACCCGACGCGCACATCATCTGCGTACCCATGGCCGATGGCGGCGAAGGTACCGTTCAGGCGGTGCTCGGTGCCACACAAAGTGAACCCCGCAGCGACTGGGTACAAAACGCGTTAGGGCGACCCATCCAAGCTCAATGGGCCTTGCTTCCTGATCAGACGGCAGTGATTGAAATGGCTTGTGCCGCAGGGCTTGAACACATTGCACCGTCACAACGCGACGCCTTGCGGGCAACCACCTTTGGTGTTGGCGAGCTCATCAAGCACGCGCTTGATGCAGGTGCACGCCATATTGTTTTAGGCTTGGGTGGCTCGGCGACCAACGATGGCGGCGCCGGAATGCTGAGCGCCTTGGGTTTGCGTTTGCTTGATGCGCAACACACACCTCTGGCCGCCGGAGGTGCTGCGTTAGCCAAACTTGAATTCATCGACGCCAGCAACTTTGATACGCGTTTAGAACAGACAAAAATTACCATCGCTTCAGACGTCAATAATCCCCTCTGTGGCCCGCTAGGGGCATCCGCAATTTTTGGTCCGCAAAAAGGAGCAACTCCTGAACAGGTTCATCTACTGGATGCCGCCTTAAGCCATTTTGCGGATGTCTGTGCGCAGCAACTCGGACACGACCGTCGCGACGCTGCGGGCTCTGGCGCAGCAGGAGGCGTGGGCTTTGCAGCGCACGCTTGGATGAACAGCACCTTTCGCCCAGGCGCGGCAGTGATTGCAGAAATCGGCGGGCTTGAACAGGCCGTGCAAGGCGCCTCGTTTGTGATCACGGGCGAAGGCCGAATGGATGCCCAAACGCTACTGGGTAAAACGCCAATGGGGGTGGCACAAATTGCACAACGCGCGGGTGTACCTACCATCGCCATTGCCGGGTCTCTTGGGCCCGGCTATCAAGGTTTGTATCGCGTTGGCATCGAAGCCGCCTTTAGCTTAGTCTCTGGCCCCATGAGTTTGACGCAAGCCTGCGAAAACGTTGGTAGCCTGCTTGAAGACCGTGCTGAAGACGTAGTCAGGTTATGGCTGGCTGCAGCGAAACGCTAGCCGGACTTACGCCCGCACTGCGGCAGCATGTAACGCGTCGGCCATCGCGATAAACTTGGGCACAGACACCTGCTCGGCACGCCAAGTCGGTTCGACTTGCAAAGCCTCCCAAGGAATGAGGGCTGTCCAGGCACCTAACACACCGCGCAACATCTTACGGCGCTGTGAAAAGGCGCGCAGCACCACCGCTGCAAACAAAGACTCATCAATCGCTCGTATCCGTGTATGCGGCAGAGGCACCATACGCACGATTGACGAGGTCACCCTTGGCGCAGGGTCAAACGCCTCGGGCGCCACATCAAAGACTTTTTCAATGGCGTACCGGTACTGCAACATTACCGATAGGCGGCTGTAATCGCCCGAACCGGGCGCGGCGACCATCCGATCAACCACTTCTCGCTGAAGCATAAAGTGCTGATCGGTAATTTGATCTGCGTACTCAACCAAGGTAAACAGCAATGGGCTTGAAATGTTGTAGGGTAAGTTTCCTACAATGCGTAAGTTGTCACCAAATTGAGAAAAATCAACGTTCAGTACATCGGCCTGCACAATGGGCAACCGTGTTTCAGAAAACCGCTGACGCAATCTTGAAGCCAAATCGCGATCAAGCTCAATGACAGTTAGCGAATTGAGCTTGTCAAGAAGCGGCGCCGTCAACGCGCCTAAGCCGGGCCCGATTTCGATCATACGATCTGCACGCGCTGGGCCAATCGCCCGCACGATTGCCTCAATCACACCCAGATCAACTAAGAAATTCTGACCAAACCGCTTTCGCGCCTGATGCGCTCGCACGTGCTAGTCCTTAGCCTGTCGTTGATTTTTTTCTAGGCGATTATCGATGTACGACTGATTGCGCAAATGTTGCAACCACGACTCAAAGGACGCTTCTGAGCGCTGCGCAAAGAGACGCTGACGAACCTGATTGCGTTGAAACTGCTCTGCCATGTCTTGGGTGCGTCGCTCGTCAACCACAATCAAATGCCAGCCAAAAGACGTTTGCACTGGCTCACTCACTTCGCCAATTTTCAGTTTCTTCATGGCTTGTTCAAACGGTGGCACTGTCTCACCTGGATTGAGCCATCCAAGGCCGCCACCCTGGGGGGCTGACGAATCATTTGAAAACCGCTTGGCCAAATCTGAAAAAGATTCTTTGCCATTCACAATACGCTCACGCACTTGATCCAACTTTTGTTTCGCGACGTCTGAAGGTACCGCTGTCGTGGTCTTAATCAAAATATGGCGCGCGCGGGTTTGCTCAACCATCATCGGTCCTTGCGCTGCTGGCACCCCAGCACCCGGTTTGGGTGGCTCTGGTTGGGCAACCGGCTCGGGCGGCGGGGCACCGCCGGCACGACCAAGCACTTTAAGAATATGAAAGCCGTTGCCACTTTGTACGATGTTACTAATCTGACCATCGCCAACACCGGCTACGGCCTTCAAAAATAAATCTGGCCAGTCTGCCACCAAACGTCCGCCCATGTCCCCGCCACGACTTGCCTCGGGCCCATCAGAGCTCGCCTTGGCAAGCGCCTCAAAACTTTCGCCTTTACGTAACCGAGCCAAAAGTGCCTGAGCTTTCGCACGTAAGACTTTTACCTCATCCTCACTTGAGTCTTCTGGCACACGCACCAAAATCTGTGCAATTCCCATGACCGCCGGCTGTATGGGGGCAGCTTTGGGTTTTGGCGGGGGTGGCGGTGGGGCTGTCACCACTTTTGCAGGCGCAGTCGACAGCAAGCCGCCTGACTGTCGCGCTTTTTGTTCGCGCAAAAACGCATCCACTTCGGCGTCTGTGATCAGGATGGTGCTGTCCACGACGCGTTGACGCAGTCGATCGACCAACACTTCACGCCTGATCATCCCGCTGTAGTCAGCCCACGGAACCCCAGCACCTTCAATTTGCGAACGCAATTGTGCAGGGGACATGTTGTTTCGCTGAGCGATTGCGTCGAGCGCAGTTTTTAAAACTTGATCCGTGACTTCAATGTTGAGCCGCTTCGCCTCTTGTACTTGCAAGCGCTCGATAATCAATCTTTGTAATAACTGCGATTGAAGGATTTCGTCGGGTGGAAGCTGAGCGCGCTGGCGTGTGAGATCTGTCTTAATTTGCTGAATACGAAGGTCAAGCTCTCGGCGTGTGATGACATCTTTGTTCACCACTGCAACAATGGCATCGGCCTCTTGGTTAGAGCTGGCAGACGTCGCCCGCTGCGGCGCACTGGCATTCGGCCGAGTGCTGCCCAAATTATTGATTTGTGTTTGAGCCGCAAGGGGCGTCACAGCGACGCATCCGAACAGCGCGCAAAGCAAAGCCTGATGAAAGCATCTTACGCCAAACATTATTCGTACCTTTCAAATTTACTGACATTGGGCACCGCTGGGGTGACCGCTTCATAACCGGGGATCGCTCTGCCAATGATTCCCATTGGATTTTGACCAAGATTACCAATGCCCCCAAGCTCTAGCTGAAAAAACGCGGCGGTGTTGGTTTTATCAGCACTGACGACATAACGCTGAAACACGAAACGACCAGACCAACAACAGTCGCCCTTGTATTCGAGGCCTAGTACACCCTGCGTCACTTTAGGCATCGAAACCATGACCGTTGGGTCAATAATGCTTTGTGCTGTGACACGATTAAACGAATAGTCGACACGGCCGACTGAATACAATTTTTTTGCCAACGGCCATTGAAACGAACCACTGATCTGATTTTGGCCTTGAGGCTGGTAAAGCGCCAGAGACGGCGGGTTGATCTGGTATCTATACGACAAAGACATCATCGCCAAACGTTGCGGGCGCCAGCGGGCTACCACCTGCGCACGATCCCATTGGTTTAGGTAGGGATCGTACTGAAAGGTCGCAGTCGTATTGATTTTATCGGTCAGCGCCGCAGTCGTACCGATTAAAAACTCAGATTGTGTCTTAGTGCGCGGCACCTCGAAAGGCAAGGTCACCATCTGATCTTCAAAGTAGTAGCGCTGTGCCACGCCAAAACTGAACCGCTCAAACCCGGTCTCTTGATCCATCCAGCGCGTCGTCAATGCAAGCGTGGTCTGATTGGCGTTCGCGATACGGTCCCAACCGCCCGCATAAATATTTTCTTGAAACGCTTGGGAGAAATTGAAGTCAGCCAGAGTGGTGTCGTAAACCGGAAACTGAGACTGATTTTGATAAGGCACCTTTAAGTAGTAGGCGCGTGGCTCAATCGTCTGCACGGCGGGTTTACCAAAGAAAGTCGTGTCTCGATCAAAGGTCATACCAGAGTCGAGCGACAAAATAGGCAAGACTCGAGAGTTGGACTCTTGCCCGTAGCCGTACCATTTTTCGAGACCGTACCAGTCGGTTTGATACTGGGTCGCACTGACTGCGATTTTGGGCGTGATGTACCAGCCAGGTTTGACGATCGGATAGGAGATGGACGTGTAAGACGAGGCACGCGAGCCGTCTGGCTTGTAACGTAGGCTACCAGCGGGGCCGTACGGGAACCGCTGATCCAGCGGCATCTCAAAACGGGTGACGGTATTTTGAGACTGAATATCAAAGCCACCCAGGTCAAACCGCGCACCATTCACCAACAACTCGGGCACTTTGTTATAAATCGGCGCCACAGAAGTGCCCGGCGGGCGCAAGGTTTGAAAGGTCTGTACTTGCAGACTGGTTTGCCAGAACTCACTGGCCCAGCCTGCACCTGCGAGACGCGGCAAATAGGTGGTGGTCGACTGATTGACGGCCATCGTTGCGAAATCGTTGAAGTAATTATCGTCAGATACGCCGCTGACGGTATAGCCCGCAAAAAAACCGGCGCCTAAACTCTGCATATGATTGGCGGTGTACAACCAGCGATCAGTGCCGGTTTGCAGGTCGCGGTTCAGGTAAGTGCCCGCCATCATACCTGCGTACTTTTCACCCATGTAGCGAAACTCGTCGCCGAGTTGCAAGCCACGTTTTGACATCGCGCGCACTTGCGCAGTCATGTCCATATTGGGCGCAATGTTGAAGTAGTAAGGTTGCGTGTAGTCAATACCGGTGTTGCTAGTCGTACCAAAAGTTGGCAGCAACAATCCAGATTTACGCTCTTTTTTGATCGGAAACGTCAAGTAAGGCGAGGCCAGAATCGGGAAATTTTTAAAGTACAACACGCCATTTTTGGCCACACCTTCGTTGGCGGTAAAGTCGAGGTCAAGTTTTTCGGTTTCGATGTACCAGGAGGGCTGAGGACAGGGGCAGCCGCTATAGGTCACATCCGTCAGGCTCATTTGATTTTTGTTATACACATCCGCCCAAGAGCCCACACCAGCGCCGCCGTTTTCAATCCAAAAGTTTGGCTGATCTACCGTGGCCGTGCCGTCGTCTGATTTGTACAAAATACCGGTACCGCCAATCACGTTGCCATCACGGATCAGGCGCGCATTGATTTGGGCGTCCATCACGCCCGTGCCCTTGTTGTAATCAATAATGCTCGCTTTCAAGACAGCGTCTTGGCGCCGTACCGCGGCCTGACCTTGCATACTCAGATTGTTTTTGCCATCGCCCTGCATTTGGGCTGCCTCAATAAACATCGGCATGGTCTTTTCGGATGGCGCGTTGCGGTCAAGGCGAGGCGAGACTCGCAAACCCGGCACAATCACGCCGTCAGCGTTTGCCACCCCACGAGTGTTTGGCGAAGCGGTGCTCGGCGTCTGCGCAGTGGCGACACTCAAACAAGACAGAAACAAAAGCCAACCAAGAATACGCACGTTCGAAAAAATCACCTGGATCGCAACAGCATGAGGCAAGCGTGCCCGAGCACCATTTTAAGTAAAAGGCACCGACAGCCAGTATTATAGAGAAGAGGAGCGTATTTGCCTCAGATTTGCCCAAGGTTTAGGGTCAATCTCCGCCATCTTTTAACCAACGACTTATTCATGACCCTGCCAACAGCCCCCTCAGATCCAAGAATGTCTTTATTGCTCAATTGGTTAGCAACTCTTGACCCGAATATTGGCCTACAAATAGACTCGCTCGCTCCTGCCTCAAGTGATGCAAGTTTCAGACGTTATTTCAGAATTCAGGCACGTTTTGGCACGTTGGTCGTCATGGATGCTCCTCCCCCCCAAGAAAACTGCCGCCCCTTCATCGACATTGCGGCCCGTTTGGCCGACGTCAAGCTCAACGTCCCCGAGATCCGGGCGCAAGATCTCGAACTGGGATTTTTACTGCTATCCGACTTGGGCCCCACGACCTATTACGCCAAAATCCAGCAAGGCCTGACCGAGGCCGAGCTACAACCCCTTTATCGCGACGCACTGGTAGCGTTAGTACAGCTTCAGACTGCGAACCATGCCGGGCTGCCGGCCTATGACGCCAGGCGTCTGAAAGACGAACTCGGACTGTTTATCGAGTGGTATGTCACCGTGCATTGCAAGACTGAACTTGAACCGACCGTGCTAGCACAATTGGATCAAGTGTTTGACTTATTGGTGGCACACAACGCCGCACAGCCTATTGTCTTGGTCCACCGTGATTTTCACTCGCCTAACTTGATGGTCAGTGAACATGGCCAGCACGGCGCCAACCCCGGCGTCCTTGATTTTCAGGACGCGGTTGCGGGACCGATCACTTATGACCTGGCCTCATTGGTAGTCGACGCTCGCACCACTTGGGAAGAACCTCAGCAAATTGACTGGGCAATCCGTTATTGGGAGCTTGCCCGCAAACAAGGCTTACCAGTCCCAACCGATTTTGCAGATTTTCATCGAGATTATGAATGGATGGGGCTGCAGCGTAACCTGCGCATCTTGGGCGTTTTCGCCCGACTCAATCACCGCGACGGGAAAGCCGCCTATTTGGCACACATGCCACGCGTGAACCAGTATGTGCGCCAGGTCGCGGCGCGGTACCTCGCGTTCAAGCCTTTGCTGCGCGTGCTGGATCAGTTAGATCAGGTTCAAACCAAAATCGGGTACACCTTCTGATGCGTGCGATGATTTTGGCCGCAGGTCGTGGCGAACGCATGCGTCCACTGACCGATCACATGCCTAAACCATTAATTCCGGTGGCCGGCAAACCTTTGATTCAGTGGCATCTTGAAAAACTCGCACGCGCGGGCATTGCTGAGGTCGTCATCAATCATGCCTGGCTAGGCAGCATGCTTGAGCAGGCACTCGGCTCGGGTCAACAATTCGGGCTGAACATTCGCTACTCACCCGAGCCTCACGCTCTTGAAACCGCGGGTGGAATCGCCACGGCGTTACCCCTTTTAGGTGAAGAGCCTTTTTTAGTGCTCAACGGTGACATCTGGTGCGACTGGGATCCTGCACAAGCAAAACACATCGCTTGTGAGCTAAAATTGCGTTCATGCTTAGCCTGGCTCTTGATGGTACCAAACCCCGTACAACATCCTGCGGGTGACTTTTTACTTGAGAGTAATGGGCTCTTGCACGATGAGATAGCACGTGCCGCCGATGCCGTACGGCACACTTTTGCAGGTATCGGAGTCTACCAACCCGAGCTTTTTGAACACACTCCTGCGCACCGACCCGCCAAATTGGCTCCGCTTTTGCGGCAAGCCATGAAAAATAATCGGGTGTGCGGAGCTCTACATCAGTCAGAATGGATTGATGTTGGCACCCTAGATCGTCTCGCTGCACTCGAAGTTAAAATAGCATCAATCCACTACGAAAATTAGTGTTGTTTGAAGGATAGTATGGTGATTCGCATTCAACCGAAGCGGGCAATATTTAAACCCGCCCCCTATGACACGCGCCGGCGCGCGCGTAGGCTGCCGAGCTGGCTCATTCTATTGTTACTTGGGGTGCTCACTGGAGGAAGTGGCATGCTAGTTTTACAAACTAGTTATGGTCCCAAGCATCTCACAAATGCCGACGCGCAAAAGCTCACTGAAGAACTGAACAGCGTAACGCTCGAACGCCAACGTCTTCAAACCAAACTCGACGAACAAACACGCTTACTTGATGCCACACGCGACGACAGCGAAAAACTTAATCGCGCACTCAAAGACGAACTCAGTACCACGTTAGCGTTGGTCACACCTCTTCGAGAACAACTCAATCTGTTCGTTCAAACTCTGCCTTATGACGCCCGCTTTGGCCCCATCGGAGTCAGCACAGCCACCTTTAACCAAGATAAAACGAGCCCCAAGCTCACCTATCTGCTTTGGCTACTGCAAGACAAACCCGACCGGCCTGAGTTCAAAGGCTTACTCGAACTCAGCTTTGAGGGCACCCACAAAGACGGTCGCACCGAAACCGTCACGCTTGCACGAACTCCAGTCACTTTTGGGCACTACCTGCATGTCGCAGGCCAAACTGAGCTACCAGCCGGCTTTGTTGCACGCCGCGCCAACGCGAGGCTCTTCGATCTTGACGGCAAGCGCCAAATCACTTGGCGAGTGTTTCCAGTCGTCATCAAATAGCGACCCACTTCACGGTGCACCGGCTCGACGAGGTGTCACCTCACACACCCAAGGCTGTGACACCCGACAAACCCCACCCGGCGCGTGCTCGCAGGAGCGACTCGCTGCCCGTCTATACTGCGAGCACTTCTTAGGGTGCTGAATTGCCTTTATTCTCCTCTGCCGCAGCAAGCCTTCGTGCGTCAACTCTGACTCAGCGTCTGTGGGCGCTTTTGGCGCTTGGCCTCTTATTGCATTTGGTGTTTGGCAGCTTGCTCACGCTCTCGGTCGACGAGGCGCATTACGCTTTGTATGCTGACAAGCTGGCACTCAGCTACTTTGATCACCCGCCTTTAGTCGGCTGGGTGCAATGGCCTCTCGTTGCGCTCGGTGTACCCGATGGCGTACTGCGCCTGATTCCGCAGTTGCTCTGGCTTGCGGCCTGCCTGATTGCTCGTGATCTGACGCACCAGCTGCCGCGAGTGGTGCCCGCTTGGCAAACAGATCCGCACAGCAAAGAGGTCGCGGGGCTCTGGGCCGTGGCTTTGGTGCTGCTCGCCCCTTTACTGCATGTTCTAGGTGTCGGCCTGCTACCCGACACCCTACTGATGGTGCTATCGCTTTTACTGATGCAAGTCGCACTTAAGCTAAGCACAACTGCGCAAACAGCGCACACCGCCCAAACGCGACTGCGCCTGTGGTTGAGCGCCGGCGTCTTGCTAGGGCTGGCCGGCTTGTCAAAATACACGGCCATCCTGCCAGCGGCTGCACTCATTCTGACATTGAGCAGCACTCAAGGCTTGCGCTGGTTGCTCAGCCCCGGTCCTTGGCTAGCACTGGTGATCGCCTGCTGTCTGGTTTCCCCAGTCTTTTACTGGAATGCCCAGCATGAGTGGGTGTCGTTTGTGTATCAACTCAATCATGGCAGCGGCGGCCAATGGCGAGCCCGTCGGCTACTTGCCTTTGTTGGCTTACAGCTCGTTGTCTATGGCCCTCTGTTATTTTTAGGCGGGTACTTGGCGCTGCGACAATTGGCAGGCAGCCGTAACTGGCCAGCACTTGGGCTGCTATCGTTTTTCTTACTACCGTTTTTGGTGACCGCTGTGTTGTCTGGTGGTGGCAGTTTGCCGCACTGGACCGGGCCAGCCTGGCTGGCACTGGTTCCCTTTGCCGCGCACTCTTTGGCCGCCTATTGGCGCTCTGGCAAACATCAGTGGATCATCGCCTTCGTGCGTACGCAAGCCGTCATCTGCGTGCTGGCCTTTGTCGCACTGTTCTTTGTTGGAATCCCCGGGGTCAGCCAACAACACGCCTGGGGCAAAAAAAACCCGCTCGCCGACATGTGGGGCTGGGATCTTGCCGGAGCCCGTGCGCGCGAATTGGCACGCACCTTACACATACCGTCGATTTCAGTCAAAAACTGGACTCTCGCGAGCCGCATGGCTTGGTATGCCCGACCGCTAGATATCTTTGTGCTTGACTCGCGCTTTGACCAGTTTGACTTGTGGTTTGGGCAAATCCCAACAGGACAGGACAGTATTTTTGTAAACTGGTCACAAATGTCCTTTAATTTACCCACGCAAGCCGGCGGTTTTGAGTCTTGCACGCGGGTTGAGCAACTGAATATCGAGCGGCTGGGTAGGGTAGTTTCA
>Ga0114973_10000578_pt1 | contig 27885 bp, 21 predicted proteins | sample M_140807_MF_Meta_FD_87025 | JGI IMG/M metagenome (GOLD analysis project Ga0114973, IMG submission 87025) | Freshwater microbial communities from Lake Montjoie, Canada to study carbon cycling - M_140807_MF_MetaG | ecosystem: Environmental > Aquatic > Freshwater > Lake | place: Lake Montjoie...
ACGGGCAGGATCTGGAAGTGCCGGGCACCCGTGAGCGTGTCGACCATCTGGCGGCAGAAGCCCTCCCGGTTCACCCAGAGCGACGGATCGAACGTGCGCAGATCGACGGGCACCGAGTAGGTCCGCAGCGTCTTGCGGCGCCGCTTCACATACTGCGGAAAAAAGGAGATGCAGAGCTCCCGCAGCGAGCGGTGGATCGGATCGCGATACCGGAGGAAGGGACTGTTGCTCTTGGAGATCGCACCCCAGTGGCGGCCGTCGCGGAACAGGGCCACGACATGATCGACATCCCCGCGGTCGGCCCCCATGTCCATCAGCAGCGGCGGCTGACCCGCCAGCCAAAGGGCAGAGGCCGCCACGAATGCGGCCTCGATGCAGTGGGCCCGGTTCTCCCGCAGCACCGCCGCGACCGACATCGCCGACGGGCCGTCTGGCTGATGATTCCAGGGGATGCGATTGACGAAATCCTGGATTCGCTCGGGGGTTCGCAGGCTCGCCAAAAGGAGCGTGTCGGCATCGGTAAGCCCGAGCCTCCGGCCCAGCCGCAGCACCGCTCTCCGGTCGCTGGCACGGCCTTTGCTTGCCGCCGATTCGCGGCGGATTCCGCCGCCCAAAATTCGCGGTGCAGCGGATGCGGCTTGTAGAATCGGACGTGTCACGGAGGAGACTTTACATGAACGTTGGTCGTCTGTCCTCGCTGCGGTCGCCACGGCGACGCCTCAGCATTGTTGCCGCCTGTCTGACAGCGGCCCTGGTTGTCGCATTCGGTCCTGTCCAACAGGCAGCAGCCTGGCCCTGCCGCTGGCGGGCGGCCTGGTGCGGCCCTCGGCTCGCCTGCGTTCAGCCGTTTGCATTTCGTCCCTGGTGCCGGCCCGACTTCGCCTACGGCGCCGGATTCGGAGGATACGGGCTCGGGGGATACGGATTCTCGTCGTATCGGAGCTACACGTATGCAACGCCCGGCTTCTATTCCACGTTTGGCTGGCCGGGCTTCGGTGGCTGGGGCTGCGGCTATCCGATCTATGGATATCCCGCCTGTGGTCATCCCTCCTGGGGTTATCGCCCATACGGCTGTGGCTGGTATTTTCCGTCGGGGTTCGCCCCGGTGTTTGGTCCGGCAGGGGTGATGCCCTACCTCGGCATCTCGTCGACCATCAACGGAGGCGTGGCTCCGATGGCCTCGTTTGCCAGTCAGTCGCAGGCGGCGGGCCGCGTCGTTACCGCGCAGGTGAATCCTCCGACGCAGCCAATCAGGGCGGCGGTCGGGCCGGCCGTGGCGACGATCCGGGCGAGCAATGCGATCGCGAGGCGGCGGGCGGGCCGGCTGCTTGCGACCGGCGATGGGCATCTGCGAAATGCCGTCGAGAAGCCAATCGCTTTGGCCAACGCGCTCGACGCCTATCGCCGCGCGGCGGCCATCGCCCCCGATCTGCCCGATACGTTTCTCCGACAGGCAATCGTGCTCACGGCGCAGGGCAGGAATGATGATGCCCAGGCGGCAGTGGCGCGGGCGGTCGCGATCGATGCCCGATTGGGCGAGGATACCGCCGCGGCAGTCGCGGCTGCTGACCGCCTGCCACCCGAACCTGCCTTTCGTCTGGCCCGGAACGGCGGACCCACGCCGCTGGCGGCCCGGAGCATGAACCTGCTCGACAGGATCTTCAAAGGTGAAGGGAATGATGGGGCCGAGGCCGATGCCGCCGGCGCCAACTGGATCGCCGACCGCTGGTCGCGGCAGTGGCAGGATCAGATTCAGGCGGTCGCCCTCCGGGAACCCCGTTGACCCGCCGCTTGGCTCGTCAGCGGTCGAAACGACGGTATCCTTTGGTGGCATGACCCACGCCCCGGTCCACCTCTGCGAACGGATCGACCTCGCCGCCACCGATGGCCGCCGGAGGCTCGATGCCCTGCGGGCCAAACTCGCCTCCCAGGGCGATCTGATCAGCCCCGCCGGCCGCCAGCGGACGATCGACGTCTTCGGCGAACCGCTCACTCCCAGGCAGGTGGTCGAGCGGATTTGTGCCGACGTGCGTGGCAAGGGGATCGACGCCCTGCTCGATTACACCCGCCGGATCGATGCCGCCGAGGTGACCCGCGAGACGCTCTGCGTGCCCGCGGAAACGCTCGCCGCCGCCCATGCCACGGTGGAGCCGTCGTTTCTCGAAGCCGTGCGGCGGATCCGCCAGCGGGTGGAGCGATTCCAGCAGGCACTGCTCTGCCGCGACGTCGAGGTTTCGCTGCCCGGCGGCGGCTGCCTCCGTCAGCGATACCTGCCGCTCGATCGGATCGGGGTCTGCGTGCCGGGCGGGGCCGCAGCCTATCCGTCGACGCTCCTGATGACCGTCGTTCCTGCCCGGGTGGCGGGTGTCCGTGAGATCCTGGTCGTCGCCCCGCCGACGAAATTCGGCTCGGAAAATCTCCACGTTCTCGCCGCCTGCCATGAGCTGGGCGTCACGACGCTCGTGCGTGCCGGCGGCGCCCAGGCCGTCGCCGCCATGGCCTACGGCATCGAAGGACTTGCGCGTGTCGACAAGATCGTCGGCCCCGGCAACCTCTTCGTGGCCCTCGCCAAGGAGCACGTCTACGGAGACGTGTCGATCGACTCGATCGCCGGCCCGAGCGAGATCGTGATCGTGGCCGACGGCAGCGGCAATCCCGAACACATCGCCGCCGACATGCTCGCCCAGGCGGAGCACTCGCCCGGCTCGGCGATCCTGCTCACCGATTCGCCCCTCCTCGCCGAGAGTGTGGGGCAGGCCCTCGCCCGTCGGGTCGAGGATTTGGAACGCGGCGACCTGACCCGCGACAGCCTGGCCCGCTTCGGGGCGATCGTCGTGACCGGCGACATCCACGAGGCGGCCCGGCTGGCCGACGAGATCGCCGCCGAGCACCTCTCCATCGACACCGCCGATCCCGAGGCCACGCTGGCCTCGATCCGGCATGCCGGGGCGGTCTTCCTCGGGCCCTACAGCCCGGTCGCCGCCGGCGACTATGCTGCAGGCCCCTCGCACGTGCTCCCGACCGGCGGCACGGCCCGGTTCGCCGCAGGCCTGTCGGCCAACGAGTTTCTCCGGGCCGGCAGCGTGATTCGCCTGACGCGGGCCGACCTCGCCGAGATGGCGGCCGACATCGGGCTGCTCGCCGACACCGAAGGGCTCACGGCCCACCGGCGCAGCGTCGAGGCCCGGCTCGGCGGCTCGGCGTGAGGTAGACTTGCGTCATGACCCGCACGACCATCCCCTCCGTCAGGGCCGAGTCTCTCGTCCGTCCCGAGATCGCGGCTCTTGCCGGCTACGTGCCCGGCGAGCAGCCCCAGGGGGGCAAGTGGATCAAGCTCAACACCAACGAAAATCCCTATCCGCCCTCGCCGGCCGTCGCTCGGGCGATCGCCTCCACGGCCGCGGGCCGGACGCTCGCCAGGTATCCCGATCCGCTGGCGACGGTCTTTCGGATGCGGGCGGCCGAGATCCTCGGCGTCGATCCAGACTGGATCATCTGCGGCAACGGCAGCGACGACCTGCTCACGATCCTCGTGCGGACCTTCGTCGGCGCGGGTGGCTGCCTGAGGATGCCCTACCCGAGCTACATCCTCTACCGCACGCTGGCGGGCATCCAGGGGGCCGTCTGCGACGAATTCCACTTCAATCCCGACTGGTCGCTGGGTGACGGCTTCGGTGACGCCCGCACGGCCGCCGGCGCCGACGTCCGGCTGGCGATCATCGCCAATCCAAATAGCCCCTCCGGCACGCTCCTTCCGCCCGCCCGGGTCGCCGCCCTGGCGGAGTCGCTCCCCTGCGCCCTCGTGGTCGACGAGGCCTATGGCGACTTCGCCGACGCCAGCTGCATCGGGCTGGTGCGGGAGAACGAGCGGGTGATCGTCACCCGTTCGTTCAGCAAGTCGTACGCCCTCGCCGGCCTGCGATTCGGGTTCGCCGTCGCACAGCCGTCGGTCATCGAACAGCTGCAGAAGGTGAAGGATTCCTACAACTGCGATGCGCTCTCGATCGCGGCGGCGACCGCGGCGATCGACGATCAGGCGTGGCTGGCCGACAACCGGGCGAAGATCCTGGCCACCCGGCGGCGGCTCGGCGCGTCACTGACAGCCCTCGGCTACGACGCAATCGACAGCCAGGCCAACTTCGTCTGGTGCACCCACCCCGAGCGGCCGCACCGGCCCGTCTACGAGGCGCTCAAGAAGCAGGGCATCCTGATCCGTTACATGCAGTATGCGGGCTGGGGGGACGGCCTGCGGATCAGCGTCGGCACGGACGACGAGATCGACGCCTTCCTCGCCGTCATGAAGACGATCTGAGAGCCCCGCGTTTCGTTCCGATCCAACCTCCACGAGCCCCACGCATGTCCAGGACCGCCACCGTCGCCAGAAAGACAGCTGAGACCGACATCCGCCTCGACATCGACCTCGACGGCACGGGCCGGGCCGAGATCCGGACGGGACTCGGGTTTTTCGACCACATGCTGACCCTGCTGGCCGGCCACTCCCTCTTCGACCTCACGGTCGAGTGCCGTGGAGACCTGCAGGTCGACGGCCACCACACGGTGGAGGACGTCGGCCGGGCGCTGGGAACCGCCCTCAAGGAGTGCCTCGGCGAGCGGCGGGGCATCCGCCGCTACGGCCATGCGATCATCCCGATGGACGAGTCGCTCGCCACCGTGGCCGTCGATCTCGGCGGCCGCTCGGCCTGCGTCTTCGCCGTCGATTTTCCCGTGCCCACGATCGGTACCTTCGACGCCCAACTCGTCGAGGTCTTCTGGGAGAGCGTCGCGGCGACCGCCGGAGCGAATTTTCACGCCCTGCTGCACCACGGCCGCAACGGTCACCACATCGCCGAGGCGGTCTTCAAGGCGGCTGCCCGGGCCCTGCGGATGGCCGTCGAGACCGACCCGCGGCAGTCCGGCATCCCGAGCACCAAGGGCACGCTCACGCAGCAGTAGGACGAGTAGGACAGGCTCAAGCCTGTCCTACTCGTTCACGAAGGTTTCGAGGAACCGGGCCAGGCTGTGGAAGTCGCTGCCCCGCTCGACGTAGCGGACGACGGTGACGAGCGTCTCCGGGTTGATCAGTTCGGCAAACGGCACGTAGTTGAGATCGAGCTGGCCCGAAACGCTCACCATCACGCCGTCGAGCCCGCGTTCGGCGAGGGCCCGGTAGGCACCCACCCCGAGCTGGCTGCCGAGCATCACGTCAAAGGCGTGCGGCTTGGCACAGCGGGCCTCGTAGCCGAGCTGCAGGCCGACCACCTTGCGGGACTTCCCCGTCTGCCGCTTGAACTCGTCGGCCACGAGCCGGGCGAACATCCGACCGAGCTGCACGTGGGAGATCGAGATGTGGCCGTGCTCGTCCCGCGGGATGCCCTCCAGGCTCTTGGCGGGGAGGTATTCGGCCAGACCCTCGGCGAGCACGATCACGCCATACGGCTTCCCTTCGTGCTCCTCGCGAACCCGCATCGTCTTCACGATCCGGCCCACGACCTCGTCGACGTTCATCACCGGCTTGATCCTGGTCTGGCCGGTTGAATCGCTGACCGTCTCCTCGCCGCGGTACTTGCCGTGGATGTCCTCGACGCTGATCACGAGGCTCGCCTCGCCCGAGATCGCGGCGCCGTAGGAGAGCCAGCCGGCGCTGCGTCCCATCGTCTCGCAGAGGTAGTAGCAGCGGCCCGCGTCGGCGTCGTAGAGCAGGTTGCGGATCTCGCCGCCGAGCGTGTCGACCGCCGTGAAGTAGCCGAAGGTGAAGTCGATCCCCATGTAGTCGTTGTCGATCGTCTTCGGCAGGTGCACGACCGGAATCCGCGGGCTGCCGGGGGGGAGCTTGTCCTGGAACAGCCGGAACTTGTTGGCGGTCTTGAGGGTGTCGTCACCGCCGATCGAGACCAGGGCCTCGACACCGAGCGACCGCAGCCCCTCGTAGACGTTCTTGAGCGGCTGAACCCGGGCCGGATCGTCGAGGTGGGCGGGGGAGGAGACGTTCTTGCCGGGATTGGTGCGGGCGGTGCCGAGCATGATGCCCTGGGCCGACCGGGTTCGTTTGAGGAACTCGGGCGTGATCCGGATGAAGTCCGTGCCCTCGACCAGCGGCCTGTCGGGGGAATAGTCGGCCAGCGACGAGTAGCCGTGCTTCATGCCGAGCACCTCGGTGTCGTTCCGCATGAACGACGTCGCCGCCGTCGAGATCACGGCGTTGGCGGCGGGCGCCGGTCCCCCCGCGAACAGGATCGCGATCCGACGAAACTGGTGAACGGCCTTCGGGGGGCGCGACAGCGACTCGCTCATGGTCTTCTCCTGGTGATGGCGTCCGGGTGATGCGTCTCGTGATGGCGGCCGGACCGGCGGGTCACTTGGCGAGCATCCGCTCGACGAAGGTCGTGTCGACCTGGGCCTCGTGGAAGGCGGTGTTGGCCAGCACCTCGAGGTGGATCGGCACTGTCGTCTTGATCCCCTCGACGCGGAGTTCCCGCAGGGCCCGGGTCATGGTCTCGATCGCCTCGCGGCGGGTCGGCTGATGCACGATCAGTTTGCCGACGAGCGAGTCGTAATGCGGCGGAACGACGTAGCCGGTCGTGGCGTGCGAGTCCCAGCGGACGCCGAAGCCGCCGGGGGCGATGATCCGCTCGATCCTTCCGGGGCAGGGGCGGAAGTTGGCGGCCGGATCCTCGGCGTTGATGCGGCACTCGATCGCATGACCGCGGGGGACGATGTCCTTCTGGGTCAGGCCGAGCTTCTCGCCGGCCGCGACCCGGATCTGCGACTTGACCAGATCGATGCCGGTCACCATCTCGCTGACGGGATGCTCGACCTGGATCCGGGCGTTGACCTCGATGAAGTAGAAGTTGTCCTGCTGGTCGACGATGAACTCGACCGTTCCGGCGGAGTGGTAGCCGGCCGCCTTCGCCAGCCGGACCGCCGCCTCGCACATCTTCTTGCGGATCTCCTGGGGGAGCCGCGGCGACGGGCTCTCTTCGATCAGTTTCTGGTGGCGGCGCTGGGTGGAGCAGTCCCGCTCCCAGAGATGGAGCATCGTGCCGTGCTGGTCGCCGAGGATCTGGATCTCGACGTGCCTGGGCCGCTCGATGTAGCGTTCGATGTAGATGCCGGCGTTTCCGAAGGCGGCCTGGGCCTCGGCCGAGGCCTGCTGCCAGGCGCTGGCCAGGGCGAGGTCGTTGGCGGCGACCCGCATTCCCTTGCCGCCGCCACCGGCCGTGGCCTTGAGGAGCACGGGGAAGCCGATCTCGCGGGCGACCTTCACCGCCTCCTGCTCGCTCGAGATCAGGCCCTGGCTGCCGGGAACGGTCGGAACTCCGGCCTCGCGGGCCAGCGCCCGGGCCGAGTTCTTGTCGCCCACCCGCTGCATCGCCTCGGGAGTCGGGCCGATGAAGCCGATGTCGCAGGAGCGGCAGACCTCGGCGAAGTGGGAATTCTCGGAGAGGAACCCATAGCCCGGATGGATCGCCTGCACGTTGCCGATCTCGGCGGCGCTGATCACCCGGTCGATCCGCAGGTAGCTGTCGGCGGCCCGGGCCGGTCCGACGCAGATCGTCTCGTCAGCGAGTTCGAGGTAGGGGGCGCCCCGATCAGCCTCGCTGAAGATGGCCACCGTCTCGACGCCGAGTTCGCGGCAGGCGCGGATCACCCTCAGGGCGATCTCACCGCGATTGGCAATCAGGATCCGTTTGAACATGGTTCCCGCGTCAGGCTTCGGGGTCGACCTTGATGAGAGGCTGGCCGAATTCGACCGGCGCACCGTTCTCCACGAGGATCGCCACGACCTGCCCGGAAACACCGGCCGGAATCTCGTTGAAGACCTTCATCGCCTCGACGATGCAGACCGTCTTTTCGGGTCCGATCCGGTCGCCGACCTTGATGAAGGCCGGGGCATCGGGCCCCGAGGCCCTGTAAAAGGTGCCGACCATCGGGCTCTTGATCACGAGCATCTTGGAATCGGCGGCAGGCTCCGGAACGGCGGCCGGTGCCGCCCCGGCGGACCGGGCCGGTGCAGCGACCGGAGCCGAGGAAACGACCACTTCGCCGCCGCGCTTGATCCGCACGCTCTGATCGGCCTGCTTGAGGTCGATTTCCGAAAGCTCATGCTCCTTCATCAGCTCGATGAGCTGGAGGACCTTTTTGACGTCGAACACGTCCTGGGACTTTCGCGAGTCACTCATGGGGCTGGCCTGTCTCCTTGCCGGCCCGGATCGGGAAAGCCCGAACCCGGGGAAACGGGGCGAAGGTAGCCCCTCTCGATCGTTCCAGTCAAGGTAAACGATCTTCCGCCGCCCGCCTGCTAGGCTTCGTGTCCCTGGGTCGCTTCGCCCCAGCCGTCCAGACACCCCCCCATCTCGACCGTAGCCTCGACCGCAGCCGAGTCGCACAGATGGCCGAACAGCTCCACCCCGCCGACCTGCCGCGACTGCCTGTCCGAGCCGCCGATACGAGCAAGCGGGACTACGGCCGGGTTCTCGTCGTCGGCGGAGCGGCCGGCATGGCCGGGGCGCCGGCCCTCACCGCGATGGCGGCCCTGCGGAGCGGCGCCGGCCTGGTCGAGGCCGTCGTGCCCGACGCGGTCGTGGCGATCAGTGCGGGCTTCGATCCCTGTGTCATGACCCTGGGCCTCGCCTCGCGGGCCGATGGCACGTTCGCCAGCGACGTCGAGGGGACGATCCTCGAACAGTCCCGGGCGGCCGATGCCGTCGCCGTGGGGCCGGGGCTTGGCCGAACGGATGCGACGGAGGCCATCGTGGCCCGACTCTGGCAGGAGCTGCCGCAGCCGGCGGTGTTTGACGCCGACGCCCTCTGGGCGATCGCCCGGCTCGACCGGCGGCGGCTTGCCATCCATGCAGGGCCACGGATCCTCACACCGCACGCCGGTGAAATGCTCAGACTCATCGGACTCGAGGCAGGATCGGACGCCGGCCGCGACCGGCCGAGGCTCGAGGCCGAGGCGGTCCGTCTGGCCGAGGAGATCGACGCCGTCATCCTGCTCAAGGGGCCGGCAACGCTGGTGGTCGACCGGCAACGGCAGGCCCGAAACCCGACCGGCAACCCGGGCATGGCGACCGCCGGCACGGGGGACGTGCTCACAGGCGTGATCGCGGCGCTTCTGGCACAGCGGCTGCCCGCATACGACACCGCCCGGCTTGCGGCCTGGGTTCACGGCCGGGCCGGCGATCGGGCCGCCGCCGATCTGGGCCAGATCTCGATGACCGCCCGCGACCTGCTCGAGCGGCTCAGCGGCGGTTTTCGCGATCTGACAGCTGGGCCAGCCGGGTGACCTCGACGACGCCGTCGTCGCGTGCGATCCAGAGCCGCATCCCGTCGGTCGGCAGGATCCGGTGGCCGCCGGTGAACGAACCAAAGGCCGGCAGCACGAGCAGGCCCCGCTCCGCCACGAAGCAGCGGTCGCTGATCCGGTCGCCGCTCGGGGAGCGGATCGTGAGCGTCGGATGGAGGTGGCCGGAGATCGTGAACAGGTCGCGGCCCGAGGCCGTGACCTCGTTCGACGGCTCGTGGATGAAGTGGAACGGAGGCTCGTCGAGGAAGGGCAGGGAGGCGTCGATGCCGATGTCGGCCGGAAGCCTGCCGAGCGAACGGTCGTGGTTGCCGATCACGAGCACCAGCTCCGTGTCGGCCATCCTCGATCTGGAGGCCGCGAATTCCTTGCGAACCTGCTCCGTGCAGCCGCTCTTGGCGTGAAACAGGTCACCGACGATCAGGAGCCGGCGGATCTGATGCCGGGCCACCAGCCGCTCGAGCCGGGCGAGGTCTTCCTGGGTCGAGCCCTCGGGCATCGGAATCCCGGCCCGGCGGAAGCTGGCCGCCTTGCCGAGGTGCAGGTCCGAGACCAGGAGCGTCCGCGTGGCCGGCAAAACCGCGGCCCGGCCGGGCAGGAGCAGGATCTCGGCTGCAGTCGCGGCAAGATGCTGCAGGTCGTCAGTCGCGCATTCGATCCGCATGGCTCGTCAGTTCGCCTCTTCGGCGGCTCCGGCGGCGGTCTCGAGTTCGCGGGCCATCTCGCTGATCCGCTCCAGCCAGCCCTGCGTCGTCAGCCGCGACTGGATCTGCTCCGCCCAGATCGGAAAGGCCAGCGGCGAGAGTCGCGCGGTATCGACGATCCGGATCTCCCTGGAGGTGATCGCCTCGACTGCCGCCCGCAGGCGGCGGAACTCGAACTGCTGCTCGAGCACCTCGCGGCGGGCCTGGTCGAGGAGCATGTTGCCGGTGTCGTGCTCGGAGAGCACGTCGAAGATCAGGCCGGCCGACGCCTGCGTCTGCCTGTTCGTTCGCTGTGCTCCGCAGACGAGCCCCGCCACCCTGGCGATCTCGCGGAAATGCCGCTTGGCCATCTCGGTGCCGTTCAGGCAGGCGAGCAGGTCGTCGAGCAGATTGACGGGTGAGAGCAGCTGCCGCCAGGTCCGCTCGTCGGCTGCCGGGGGATCGCGGCCGGCGAGTTCGAGGCCCCAGTCGTTGCAGGCCAGCGCGAGCGTGCTCGGCTTCGAGCGGGCGATCCGCCAGGCCACGAGCGCCGCCAGACCCTCGTGGACGAGCCGCCCCTCGAACGGAAAGATGAAGGCGTGGTGGCCGTCGCGTCCCTGCCAGCGTTCGATCAGGAGCGTGTCGTGGTCCGGCATCCGGCTCCAGCGGGATTGCACCCGTAGCAGCGGCAGCACGGCCCGCAGCTCAGGAAGGGCGGTCGCTGCCGATTCGTGACGGGAGGCGTTGCCGACGAGGTCGAGGATGGCGGTCGAGAGCAGGGTGGAGAGGGGCATCCGGCCGCCGTTCCAGCGGGGCACCTGCAGGCTCGCAGAGCCCCTCGCCCGCTTCACCCAGGCCGTCAGTCCGTCGAAGCGGAAGAGCGTCAGAGGCCTGCCCGCGAACAGAAATCTGTCCCCCTCGTTGAGCCGCGAAATGAACGATTCCTCCACCGTGCCGAGCCGACCGCCGCGGAGCCACTTGACGTCCACCGTGGCATCGCCCGCGATCGTGCCGATGCTCATCCGGTGCCTGCGGGCGATCGCCTGGCTGGCGATGTACCAGCGGCCGAACCGCTGCTTGATGCGGGAGAAATCCGGGTAGGCGGCGAGGGCCGGGCCGCCCCGGGAGGCGAAGTCGATCGCCCATCGCCAGGAGGCGTCGTCGAGATCGGCGAAGGCCTTCGTCCCGCCCACTTCGGCCCGCAGTTCCTCCTCGCGGAAGCCGCCGCTGCAGGCCACGGTCACGATGTGCTGGGCAAGGCAGTCGAGCGGGTTTGTCAGCGGGTGACGGGCCTCGACGATCCCGTCTGCGACCGCCTGCCGGGCCGCGGCGCACTCGATCAGTTCGAGCGCGTGGGTCGGCACGCAGACGAGCCTGCCGACCGCTCCCGGCGCATGGCCGCTGCGGCCGGCCCGCTGCAGGAGCCGCCCGATCCCCTTCGGGCTGCCCACCTGCAGGACCTGCTCCACCGGGCCGAAGTCGACGCCGAGGTCGAGACTCGACGTGGCGACGACGCACTTGAGTCGGCCGCTGCGGAGGCCGTCTTCGGCCAGGGTTCTGAGTTCGCGATCGACGGATCCGTGATGGAGCCCGATCGCGGGCTTCCAGTCGGGACGGGCCGTCCGCAGCGCGTCGAACCAGCGTTCCGCCTGCGAGCGGGTGTTTGTGAACACGAGCGACGTGGCCGCCCGGTCGATCGCGGCCACGACCTGCGGCAGCAGCCGCATCCCCATGTGCCCGGCCCAGGGAAAGCGCTCCATCGGCTCGGGGATCAGCGTCTCGATCTCGAGCGTCCGCGGCACGCGAGCCGACACCAGCCGGGCGTCGGCGGCCCGGGAGGGCCCGACGAGCGCGGCGACGGCCTCGTCGAGGTTGGCGAGCGTCGCCGACAGCCCCCAGCAGACGAGCTTCGGCCGCAGCGACCTCAGCCGAGACAACGCCAGTTCGGTCTGCACGCCCCGCTTCGTGGAGAGCAGTTCGTGCCACTCGTCCACGATCACGGTCTCGAGGTCGGCGAAGATCTCGTGGGCGTCGTCGAGCGACAGCAGGATCGAGAGCGACTCCGGCGTGGTGACGAGCGCGGCCGGCCAGGACTGCCGCAGGCGGCGACGGTCGGCAGCCGACGTGTCTCCAGTGCGAACCCCGACCTGCCACCCGGAAGCGAGCGGCCGCAGGGGGGCGAGCGGCTCTTCGAGGGCCCTCACCGTATCGGCCGCGAGGGCCCGCAGTGGGGTGATCCAAACCACCCGGATGCCGCGTGCCGGTTCGAGCTCGCCCCGCGACGCTCCAGTCGCACGTCCCAGCGCCCCCAGCCAGGCGGCGAGCGTCTTGCCGGTGCCGGTCGGCGCATGGACGAGGCCGCTCATGCCCTCGGCCATCGCCTGCCAGACCTGCTCCTGAAACGGAAACGGCTCCCAGCCCCGGGTTTCAAACCAGCCGCGAAACGCCGCGACGGCTCCAACGGGTGGCTTCAGCGACTTTCTTTTGGCGGTCGCTCCCATCGGCGGATCGGGTGGCAGGGAAGGTTTTGGCACGGTTCTACCTGCCTGCGTCGATCATGCGTTCGAGGTCGGCGAGCGTGCCGGCCTCGGCGGGCTCCTTGTCCCGTCGCCAGCGGACGATTCGCGGAAAGCGGACGGCCAGCCCCGACTTGTGCCGCGTGGACCGGGCGACCCCCTCGAAGGCCAGCTGCATCACGAGCGTCGGCCGGCAGATCCGCACCGGCCCGTGCTTTTCCAGCGTCGTCGCCCGGACGATCCGGTCGATCTCGACGATCTCGTCGTCGGAGAGCCCCGAGTAGGCCTTGGCGACCGTCACGAGCCGGCCATCCTGCCAGAGGCCGAGCGTGTAGTCGCTGTGGAGCCCCGCCCGACGGCCGTGGCCCGCCTGGGCATAGAGGAGGACGGCGTCGATTTCGAGCGGCTCGATCTTCCACTTCCACCAGTCGCCCCGGGTGCGGCCGACGCGGTAGGGACTGTTCCTGCGCTTGAGCATCAGGCCCTCGACGCCGCGGGCCCGCGACCCGGCCCGCAATCCGGCGAGGCCGTCCCATGAGTCGGCGATCACGAGTGGGGAGAGGAAGAGCCGGACCGCATCGGCCGGAGATCCCGCGGGCATGGAGTCGAAGGGGGTCGTCACGATTCGCTCGAGCATCCCGCGGCGTTCGGCCAGCGGCCTGTCCCGGAGGTCCTCGCCCCCGGCCTCCAGCTGGTCGTAGGCCACGAACAGGCAGGGAATCTCCTCGAGGATCTTCTTCGTGACCCGCACGCGGCCGGCGCGTTTTGAGAGGCTGCCGAACCCGAGCAGCGTTCCCTCGCGGACGGCGAGCAGTTCGCCGTCGAGAACCGTGCCCGGGGGCAGTCTGGCGGCCGCTGCGGCGATCTCGGGAAAGGCGTCGCTGACCAGTTCCTCGCCCCGGCTCCAGACGGTGGCGTCGTCGCCGCGGCGGACGATCTGGGCCCGCATGCCGTCCCACTTCCATTCGGCCTGCCAGTCGGCCAGCGGGCCGAGGTCCTCGGCCACCTCACCCACGGCGTTGCGGTCGAGGGCCGATGCGAGAAAGAATGGATACGGCCGCCGACTGTCGGCATCGGTCGGAGCGGCATCGAGAAGCCGGGCGAACGCCTCGCCATCGGCGAGGGAGCCGCCCGTCAGGCGATGGGCCATCACCGCCTGATCGACGCCCGCCACCTCGGCCAGCGCCCGGGCCACGAGCGTTCTCGAAACGCCGACCCGGCAGCCGCCGGTGAGGAGTTTGTGCCAGACGATCCGCTCCCGCGGCGCGAGCCGGCTCCAGACCTCGGCCACGACCTCCCGCTTTCGTTCCTCCGACGCCCCTCGCAGGTCGTGAATCGTCGTCTGCATGACATCGGCGAGGCTGGCCCCGGCTCCGTCCGTCGCGGCGGACGGATCGGGCAGGAGCAGCGCCAGCGTCTCGGCGAGGTCGCCGACATGGGCATAGCATTCCTCGACCATCCAGGCCGGAAGCCCGGTCGCCGCGGCGGCCCACTCCCGCAGCAGGCCGCTGGAAACGCTCCGCATCTGCCGGCCACCGGAGAGCACGGCAAGTGCGCAGGCGGCGTCGGCATGTGGGGCCGTGGCGAAGTAGTCGCGGAGCGCCGCGACCTTCTCGTTCGTGCTCGTGGTGGCATCGAGCCGCCAGTAGAGATCGGTGAATCGCTTCATGCCTGCGACCTCATGACGCCTCACCGATGCCGAAATCGGCATCGGCCTCGACCGCCTCCGCGAGCGGTTCAGGATCGTCGTCAACCGCCTCCCCCTCCGCTTCCTCGGCGGCATCGGGGGAGGATTCTCCAGTGAACCGGGTCGGCAGGACCGTCGCATCGAGGCCGCGGGTCTCCCGCAGAAACCTGGCCAGCGGCTCGCTGAACCCGTGCGTGACCAGCACCCGCCCGGCCCGCGAGGCATCGATGGCAGTCAGCAGGCCGGGAAAGTCGGCATGATCGGAGACGGCAAACCCCTTCTCGAAGCCGCGGCGACGGCGAACCCCCCGGAGCATCATCCAGCCTGAGGCCAGGGCCACGCTCGACTCGCCGAAAAGCCTCAGCCAGCTGCCGCCGAGAACGCTCGGCGGGGCGATCACGAGCCCGCGGCCGTCGCCGACCCGTCGGGCCCGCGGCGGAACCCGGTCGATCGGCGGCAACCGCACGCCGCTCGCCCGATAGGCCTCGACCAGTTTCATGACGGCGCCGTGGGCCATGATCGGGCCGATCGAGGGATCGACCATCGCGGCCAGCCGCTGGGCCTTGCCGAGCGAGTAGGCCAACAGCACGCTCGTCCGGCCCGCATCGCGGTTGGCCCGCCACCAGGTGTCGATCTCGGCGGTGATCCCCTCCGGGGCCTGCCAGCGGTAGACCGGCAGGCCGAACGTCGACTCGCTCACGAAGACGTCGCACTCGACATGCTCGAAGGGATCGCAGGTCGGATCGGCCTGGAGTTTGTAGTCGCCGCTCACGACCCAGGTCAGGCCGCCACGTTCGATCCGCACCTGCGCCGATCCGAGCAGGTGGCCGGCGGGGTGGAGCGACACCCGGACTCCGTTCAACGAGACCGGCTCCCGCCAGCGCAGCGTGTCGATCGGCGAGCCGGCACCGATCCGGGAGCGGAGGACGAGTTTTCCCGCCGACGAACAAAGATAGCGGTCGCACCCCGCCCGGGCATGATCGGCATGGGCATGCGTGATGACCGCCCGCGGCACCCGCCGCCAGGGATCGACGTGGAAGTCACCCTGCGGGCAGTAGAGGCCCTCGGGCGTGAGTTCGAGCAGGTCGCGCATTCCCAAAGCCTAGCCGCGGCAGCGACGGCGAGAATGCAACCAACGAAAACGGCTAGCGATAGGCCTGGCTGCCGACGGCCGGGAAGCGGTAGCCGCCGAATCCGAGCGGGGCGTAGGTGGGCCAGTCGCCCGGCCGCACGCCCGGCGGCGTGCCGTACATCCGCCAGGTCGGCGTTCTCGGGTTGGTCGGTGGCACGAAGTATTTCGGCCGGGTGCCGTGCCCCGTCACGTAGGGCGACCGGCCGGGCTGATAGGGAGCCTGACGCTGCGGCGTGCCATGGGAGAGCGGCTTCGGCTCGCCGATCCGGCTGATGTCCTCGCCCGTGGCCGGAACCGAGCAGGCCAGGGCGAGCAGGCACCAGAGGCCTTTGCGGCCGATCCTGCCGACGAGATGCATCACGGGTTGCGGGTTCCAGGGCGACGAACGGTGCGTGCGGAATCGTTGCTTCGGGAAGATCGACCTTCGTCCGCGGTGATCTTGGGAAAAAGACGGGCGGGGCGGGCTGCTCCAGTTGCAACGGTCGTGTCGTCGCCGGGCGTCTGCCGGCTCATTTCTTCACGGCCGCCGCCCAGCGGATCTGGACGGGCATGCCGAACACCTTCTCGAAGAGTTCGGTGCGCCGCTCGGCCCCCCAGATGTCGACCTGCGGTTCCTGGTCGGCGACCACGTCGAGCGTCAGGCCGTCGTCGTCGATGCTGGCGATCACGTCGCGAACCATCTGTGACCGGCTCCGGTCGAGGCCGCCGGCAAGGCGGAGGATGGCCGCCATGCGATGCACCCGCTGCTGATCCTCGGCCGAGAGACGGGCCAGATTTTCGTGCTTCCGCTTCGGGTAGGCGCCGCGATGGTAGCGGGCGACGTTGGCGATGATCTCGAGGTCGTGGCCGCGGATGCCGGGCAGCCGGCTGTTGCGAATCAGATGGTAGCTGTGCTTGTGGTGCTGGTCGTAGTTGATCACGTAGCCCACGTCCTGCAGCCGGGCCGCGCACTCGAGCAGCAGCTGGTCTTCCGACCGCAGCGAGAGCGGCGCCGTGAGCTGCTGGTAGATCCGTCCGGCCAGGGCCGCCACCGTGCGTCCGTGTTCGAGTTCGCCCGAGCAGGCAGCCGCCAGCCGCTCGATCGCCTCGTCCCGGAGCCGGGGCGTATCGATCGTCGCGGCGGCCGCGGCACCGAGCAGGTCGTCGATCATCTCCCGCACCAGCCCGTCGCGGACGCCGCGGGTGTGGATCACGAGCGTGTTGACCCGGAACCGCTTCATCAGGGCATCGACGATCGTCAGGCCGGCGACGATGATGTCGGCCCGGTCGGGGGCCATTCCGGCGAGGCTGCGGCGTGTACGGAGCGGCAGTTTTCGAAGCCTGTCGAGCAGGTGATGAACCTCGGCCTGCGACACCTTGTAGCCGGCGACGGGGATGTCGAACTCCCGCTTCGAGGCCATCACGAGTTCGGCCAGCGTGGTGAAGGTGCCACCCGAGCCGACGAGGAAGTGCGGGGCGAAGAGCGGGCGGCTGGTCCGCTTCTTGAGGCTCGCCGCCACCTCCTCCTCCAGCCGCAGGAAGTCGGTCGGGGTGGCCGCGTCGCCGAGCCCGAACTGCTCCGTGAGCCGGACGGCCCCCAGCGGGGTCGAAAAAATCGATTCGATCAGATTGCCGGTGGCGAAGATGATCTCGGTGCTGCCGCCGCCGATGTCGGCGACGATGACGTTCTTTCCGGTCAGATCGAAGGCGTGCTGGACGCTGGAAAATGCCAGCCTCGCCTCCCGATCGCCCGGGATCACCTCCACCTCGAGTCCGATCTCCTCGCGGACCCGGCGGCAGAACTCCGGACCGTTGCGGGCTTCGCGGACGGCGCAGGTGGCGATCGTCCGCAGGGCGGAGACCTGGTAGCCGGCCGCGATCTCCCGGAAGCTGCGGAGCGCCTGGATCGTGCGGTCCATCGATTCGTCGTCGAGGCGGCCCTCGCTCGAAACGCTCCGGCCGAGCCGGGTCGGCTCCCGCTCCTCGTCGAGAATCCGGTAGGTTCCGCCGCGCAGCACCTCGACCACCATCAGCCGGACGCTGTTGGAGCCGATGTCGATCGCCCCGAGGCGACTCGTCATCTCGGCCGAAAGATAGATCTGCTTGTCTTCGGTCGGTTCAACGGCCATGCGGTGCTGGGTGCCTCCGTGGGGGCCGCCCAATCATACCTTGCGTTTTCGGCGGCTTCGGGGGGGACGATGCGGTACACTTTTTTCTCACCGTCCACCGCCAGATGCCTCCCCCATCAGTGCCGTTCATCCAGCCACCCCTTCAGCCGCCCCTCGTCCTGTTCTCCGCGGCCAGCCGGCCGTCCGACGGACCGGCCGCGATCGCCGTCGGCAACTTCGACGGCGTGCACCTCGGACACGCCGCGATCGTCGGCAGGCTCGTGGAACTGGCCGGCCGGCTCGACGTGCCGACGGGCGTGCTCACGTTCGATCCGCATCCGGCCCGGATCCTGCGGCCGGAGACGGCGCCGATCCCGCTCTCGACCCCCGGCCGGCGGGCCGAACTGCTCGCGTCCCTCGGTGTCGACAGGGTCCTCGTCCAGCCGGTGGACACAGCCCTCGTCGCCCTCGAGGCCGAGGCCTTTTACCGGGATGTGCTCCGCGGTCGTCTCCAGACCGCCGGCCTGGTCGAGGGGGGCGACTTCCATTTCGGCGCCCGCAGGCGTGGCGATGTCGCCCTTCTCTCCAGGCTCTGTGCCGCCGACGGCATTCCGCTCGAGATCGTGGAGCCGGTGACCCGGGACGGCGAGAGCGTCTCGAGTTCGCGGCTCCGGACGCTGATCTCCGAGGGCAGGATCCGAGAAGCGGCGTCGATGCTGACGGCCGCGTACCGGATTCGAGGCACCGTCATCGAGGGGGCCCGCCGCGGCCGCACGATCGGATTTCCGACCGCCAATCTGGCGGGCATCGCCACACTGCTCCCGGCCGACGGCGTCTATGCGGCCCGGGCCCTGATCGCGGGCACCGGCCCGCTCCCCGCCGCCGTTCACATCGGTCCCAACGTCTCGTTCGGCGAGACGGCGGCAAGCGTCGAGGTCCACGTCATCGGCTGGTCGGGGAACCTCTACGGCTCCTCGCTCGACGTTGACTTCCTCGACAGGCTGCGCGAGACTCGTCGCTTCGCGTCAGTCGACGAGGTGAAGAAGCAGCTCGCGATCGACGTGGCTCTGGCCTCCTCGATCGCGGCGGCGACCTGAACGACACGGATTCGAGAAAGGGCGGTGATGCATGCGACTTGACTGGGCCAGCCTGCTCGACCTGCTCCGCGGCTGCGGCCGCGTGGTTCTCACGAGCCACGTCCGCCCCGACTGCGACGCGCTCGGCAGCGAACTGGGGATGCTCGGCATCCTCGAGGCGATCGGCAAGGACGTGCGGATCGTCAACGCCCAGGCGACGCCCGCCGGACTGGCCTGGATCGACCCGGACCGGAGAATCGAGTCGTTGGCCGAGGGGGTCAGGAAGGAGGACCTGCTCGACCGCGACCTGTTTCTGGTCGTCGACACGAGCGCCTGGGCCCAGCTGGGCGCGATGGGCGACGTCGCCAAGGCGATGCGGGAGAAGGTGCTCGTGATCGACCACCACGTCAGCGAGGACGACATCTCCGATCGCTGGTTCAAGGACACCTCCGCCGAGGCGACGGCCCGGATCGTCTACGAGATCGGCCTCCGGCTGAGGGTGCCCCTCAGCGAGCGGATCGCCACGCCGCTCTACGCAGGTCTTTCCACCGACACCGGCGGCTTCCGCTTTCCCTCCACGACAGGGGAGACGTTTCGCGTGGCGGCCCGGCTCGTCGATGCCCATGCCAGCCCGCCGACAATCTATCGGGAACTGTTCGAACAGGACTCGATCGCCCGGCTGCATCTCGTCGGTCGCACGCTCGCCGGGGCCCGCGTCTCCCACGACGGCAGGATCATCACCTCGACGGTCCGGCAGGCCGACATCAAGGAGGTTCAGGCGTTGCCATCCGACACCGAGGACCTGATCAACCTGACGCTGGCGGTGAAGGGGACCGAACTGGCCGTGATCCTCATCGAGCAGCCCGACGGCCGGATCAAGACGAGTTTTCGCAGCCGCTGCCACGTCGATTGCAACTCCCTCGCCGCACGATTCGGCGGGGGCGGACACAAGGCCGCAGCCGGAGCGATCCTGCCGGGGCCGTTCGAGGCGGCCCAGGACCGGGTTGCCACGGCCGTGGACGAGGTCTGGCGGACCGCCTGAGGTGAGGGGATTGGTCGGACGATCATTTTGGAGAAGTTGCTTTGATGGCCAAGACGACGTCGAGTCATGATCCCCAATCCCCGCCGCCGGCCGGCCGCAGGGACTTTCTCACCAGGATGCTGGCTGTCGCCTGTGGCGGACTGGCAACCATGACACCGGTGCTCGCCGGCCTCTGGATGCTGCTCGATCCGCTGCGTCGTCGCGGCGCCGCGGCCGCGTTTCTCCCGGTCACCGATCTCGCGAGTCTTCCCGATGACGGACTGCCGCGGCAGTTTCCCGTGCTGGCGGACCGGGTCGATGCCTGGACCGGCTTCGCGGCCGAACCGATCGGCGCCGTCTATCTGCGGCGGCAGCCGGGCTCGGAGACCGTGGAGGCGCTCTCCGCGACCTGTCCGCATGCCGGCTGTTTCGTCGAGATCGACACCCAGGAGAAGTGCTTCCGCTGCCCCTGTCACAACAGCCGGTTCGGGATCGACGGATCGATCATGCCCCCGAGTCCGAGTCCGAGGGGGATGGATTCGCTCGAGTGCCAGGTCGGCAAGCAGGGCGTGGCGGTGAAGTGGCAGAACTTCTACACCGGCGTGGCCGGAAAGGTGGCCCGGCCATGAATCCGTCGCAGGCCAGCAGGTCGGACGGCCGGCCAAACCCTGGGCTCCTCGGCCAGTTGGCCGACTTCTTCGATGATCGGACAGGCTACCGGGCCCTCGTCCGCGAGGCCCTCTACGAACGGGTTCCGGGCGGCGCCCGCTGGCGGTATGTCTGGGGCAGCACGCTCGTCTTCGCCTTCATGACACAGGTGATCACGGGGCTTGTGCTCTGGTCGAGCTATTCGGCCGGTGCCCAGACCGCCTGGGAGAGCGTCTATTACATCCAGCATGAGATGACGGGGGGCTGGCTCGTCCGCGGCATCCATCACGTGATGGCCCAGATGATGGTGGTGCTCCTGGCGTTGCACCTGATGCAGGTGGTGATCGACGGCGCCTACAGGGCGCCCCGCGAGGTGAACTTCTGGCTCGGGCTCGTGCTGATGATGCTCGTGCTCGGCATGGCGCTGACCGGCTACCTGCTCCCCTGGGATCAGAAGGGCTACTGGGCGACCCGGGTGGCCACGAACCTCGCCGGCCTCGTGCCGCTGGTCGGGCCCTCGCTGCAGCAGCTCGTCGTCGGCGGCCCCGACTACGGCCACCACACGCTGACCCGTTTCTTCGCCCTGCATGCTGGCTTTCTGCCGGCGACGCTCGTTCTGATGCTCGTCGTCCACCTCTCGCTCTTCCGCAAGCACGGCCTGCATGCCAAACAGCCGATCCGAAAACCCGACGCCATGTTCTGGCCCGATCAGGTGCTCAAGGACGCGGTCGCGATGCTGGCCGTGATGGCGGTCGTGCTGGGCGTGATCCTGATGCCGGCCCTGCGGGCCATGCTCGAGGGCCGGCCTGTCGATCCGGGTGATCTCGGCGCCGAACTGGGAGCCCCGGCCGATCCTTCCCAGCCCTACGCCGCCGCCCGTCCGGAATGGTACTTCCTCTTCCTGTTCCAGTTTCTCAAGGTCTTCGAGGGCTGGGGGGCGAGCGGCGAATTCTTCGGCGCCATCGTCGTGCCGGGGCTGCTGATGGGGGTCATGTTCCTGATGCCGATCGTCGGTCGCTGGAACCTCGGCCATCGGTTCAACGTCGCCTTCACGACCGCCCTCATGGCCGGCATCGGCCTGCTCACGGCGCTGGCCCTCAACGAGGACTACTGTTCGCTCTGGATCGACAAGGCCGCGCTTGCCGATGTCCGCGACCTGATCGAGACGACGGGTGGCGACGAGGCGAAGATCGCCACGGCCCTCGGCAATGATCCCGCCAAGATCGCCACCTTCGCCCGGCGACGGAAGCGTTGGGATGCCTACCGCCACTCACGGGACTTCCTCGCTGCCGCGGCCCAGGCCAGGGTCGACGCCGAGCGGGCCGTCGAACTGGCCGGCCGCCCGGAGCGGATTCCGCCCGCTGGGGCCCTGGAACTGGTCCGCACCGATCCCGCCAGCCAGGGGCCGAGGCTCTTCGCCCAGCACTGCGCGAGCTGCCATGCCCACGTCGACCCGGCCGATCCCGCCGCAGCCGGGCTGCTCGCCAAGGCGTCGGCTGCAAACCTGTTCGAGTTTGGCCGCGGTTCCTGGGTGCGCGGGCTGCTCGACCCCGAGCAGGTCGCAGGACCCGCCTACTTCGGCAACACCGCCCACAAGGATGGCGACATGGTCTCTTTCGTGACCGGCGACCTGACCGACCGCGAGACCTGGAAGCCGGACGATATCGAGGCGGTGATCGCCGCCCTCTCAGCCGGGGCCGGTCTGGCCGAGGCCGGTGTCACAGCGGCCGTCATCGAGAAGGGCAGGGGGCTCGTCGCCGACGGCGAACGCTGCGGAGGCTGCCATCGCTTCGGCGAAAACGAGACCGCACTCGGCTCGGCCCCCGATCTGGTCGGCTGGGGCTCGCGGGAATGGCTGATCGGGATCATCACCGACCCGACCCACGAACGCTTCTATGGCGATTCCAACGACCGCATGCCGAGCTTCGGCAAATCTGCCGAGGGATCGCTGCCGATCCTCACGCCCCAGCAGGTTGGAATGCTCGCCGACTGGCTCCGCGGTGAATGGTATCGGCCGGCCGGGAAGCGACACTGAGTCGACGTCGCAGCTCTGCCGGGGTCCGGCTCAGGCCACGCCACTGAGCACCGTGGCCCGGGCCACCCGGCCGACGCCGAGCATGTAGGCCGCGGTACGGAGCGACACCTTTCGCGACGTGGAGAGCTGCCAGACCTGCTCGAAGGCCTCGCCGAGCACCCGGTCGAGTTCCTGCCGCACCCGGTTGAGCCCCCACTGATACTGCTGCAGGTTCTGCACCCACTCGAAGTAGCTCGCCGTCACGCCACCGGCGTTGACGAGGATGTCGGGAACGACGGTGATGCCGCGTTCATCGAAGAGGCTGTCGGCATCGGGCTCGATCGGCGCGTTGGCCGCCTCGACGATGATCGGGGCCCGTACGGACCCGGCATTCTCGCGGCTGAGCACGCCCCCGAGCGCCGCGGGAATCAGCAGGTCGCAGTCGAGTGCGAGCAGTTCGGCGTTGCTGATCGCGTCGCCGCCGGTGAACCCCGCGAGCCGGCCGCCATGGGTCTGGGCATGCTTGAGGAGGGCGTTGACGTCGAGACCGTCCTCGCGAAAGAAGCCCCCGCCCGCGTCGCTCACCGCCACGATCCGGCATTCGGCGTCGCGCAGGAAGCGGGCCGTGTGGGTGCCGACGTTGCCGAAGCCCTGGATGGCCACCCGCGTGCCCGGGATTCGACGGCCGAGACGGCTGAGGAGTTTGAGCGTGATCGCGCCGACGCCGCGGCCCGTGGCCTCGTCCCGGCCGGGCAGGCCGTGGTAGTCGACCGGCTTGCCCGTCACGCAGGCCGGGGAGAAGCCGTGGTACTTGTCGTACTGATGCATGATCCAGGCCATCACCTCGGCCGTCGTGCCCATGTCGGGCGCCGGAATGTCGACGTGCGGTCCGATCAGTTCGTGGATCGCGTCGACGAAGCAGCGGGTGACCCGTTCCAGTTCGCGGTTCGAGAGCCGTGAGGGATCGATCGCGATGCCCCCCTTGGCACCGCCATAGGGCAGGTCCACGACCGCCGTCTTCCAGGTCATCAGCGCCGCCAGTCCGCGGACCTCGTCGAGATCGACCTGCGGGTGGTAGCGAAGCCCCCCCTTCATCGGACCGCGGGCGTCGTTGTGCTGCACCCGGTAGCCGATGTAGGTGGCGAGTTCGCCGGAGTCGAGTTCGACCGGAATATGGACCTGAACCTCCCGCTTGGCGGTCAGCAGCAGCCGCCGGATGCTCTCCGAGAGATCGAGCTGATCGGCCGCGCGGTCGAAATAGATCCTGGTTGCCTCGCTGGGTCGCATCCTGCCCACGCCTCCTGCCGAATGGATTGTCGAAGAATGGCGGGCGATCTTATCGGCGTCGGCGCGAGGCTCACAAGCCTGAGCCTTTTCCTGAGGCCCCGCCGATCCTCTTGGCCGCTGCCGGCTTCTCGCCCAGACTGCTACGATTCAGCCTGCGAGGATTGCCTGTCCCGAGGATGACAGCCGATGCCGATGCCCACGCCCGCGGAACTCTGGAACCTGATCGTCTCCACCGGGCTCGCCGATGAGGATCAGGCCCTCCGCCTGCGGAGCGAGTTCGAGCGGGAAAGCATCCCCTCGGGCACCGCCGGTGACGCCGTCACCGAACTGCTCGCGAAGTGGCTCGTCCGTCGCAGGGCGGTCACCGTCTGGCAGGCCCGGCGGCTCGCCCGCGGCGACCGCGGCCCGTTCCTGATCGGCGACTACCGGCTGCAGGAACGGCTCGAGCATCCGACCGCGGATTGCCGGCTGTTTCGGGCCCGACACGAGCCGTCGGCCCGGGACGTCTGCCTGCTGCTGCTCGATCCCAAACGCTGCGGCCAGCTCGAAGTCTGGACCGACATCGTCCGGCGGACGGCGGTCGCCCACGAGGCGGCCGATCCGACGACGAGCCGCACCTGGGCACTCGAGCAGATCGGCCCGCAGCGGTTCCTGATATGCGAGGACGTTCCCGGCGGCTCGTTGGCGGATGAGGTCTCGAGCCGGGGCCGATTTCCGACGGCCGAGGCCTGCGAAATCCTGCTCAGGCTGGCCCGGTCCGTCGCCGAACTCCATCGCCTGGGGACGGTGCATGGCGGAATCTCGCTCGACACGATCCGGCGGGAACCGGCCGGCAGCGGGAGCGGACAATCCCCCGGCCGGATCCGGCTGCTGCAGTATCCACTCGTCGGTGATCCGCATGTCGTGCCCCCGCGGCCGTCGGCCGACTCGCCAGAGGCGATTCAACGGCTCGGCATGCGGGCCTGCTTCGTGGCCCCGGAACTTCTGCTTCCGGCTGCGGTCTGCGATCCGCGGAGCGATGTCTATGCGCTCGGCTGCGTCTTCCACGCGCTCCTTTCCGGCGTTCCGCCGTGCTGGCAGGGGAACGCCGAACGGTCGCTCGCACAGGCGGCATTCGTCGGTGCATCCCCGCTCGGGCCGCCCGCCGTGCCGGCCGAGATCGCGACCCTCGTCTCCTATCTCGTCGCCCGGGATCCGGCCGCACGCTATCAGTCCGCCGTCGAGGCCGCCGACGCGATCGCGGCCTGTCTGCGGCTGCCGCCGGTGTCGTCGACGCTTCCGATACAACGGCCGCCACTCCTGTCGGCCACGGCGACCACAGCCGTAGTGCCGGAGGTCGGTTTGAAGGGAGGCCAGGGGACGCGTCCTCTGGTTTCAGGCCAGACCTCCGGCGGTGCAGCCGGGGTGTCGGCTCTGCCGGAACTCAGGCCGTCTGCCCCGCAGTCGCGTCGAAAATCAAATCTGCTGCCCCTTCTGGGCCTTGCGTGTTGCCTCGCCGCGGCGATCGTCGCCGGCCTCGCATGGATCCGCGGTCGTGGGGCCAGCCCGCAGCCGGCCGTGGCCGTGGAAAAACCTACGGAGCGAAAGGAGCAGCCAAGACCCGATTCCAGTGAGAAGATCCCCGAGCCAACGCCGGCCGCCCCGGCGCAGGTTCGGATCGTCGACTCGGCAGACCTGCCCTGGGCCTCTCCCACCGAAGGCCGCCCGCCAACGCTCGCCTACCTTCCGCCCGGATCCCAGTTGGTGATGCTGACCCGACCGAGGGAGATGCTTGCCAGCGAAGAGGGACGCCAGTTCCTCAAGGCGCTCGGTCCGCGGGCCGAGTCGGCGCTCGAGGCAGCCGCGGCAGCCGCGGGCTGTTCGGCCAATGAGATCGTGTCGCTCCAGGCAGGCTGGCAGGTCGGCGCCGACGCCGCGAACCCCGACGCCGTCGTCGGGGGCTACCTGATTCGCGGCGACGGGCCGTTACCGGTTGCCGGCGACGACGCCGTTCGGGTTCGTGGCTGGGGATCGACCTCGCCCCGGGAGGTCGATGGGGAAACGCTGCACGTCAGGGATGGGCTCGCCTATTGGCTGCCGAAGGCAGCGGCCGACAGAATCCTGGTCATCGGACCCGAAGGGCAGGTCGCCGAGATGGCGGGGATCGAGGCGGAAATGGCCGCCCGGCGGGCCGGGACCGGGGAGGCCATGGACTGGCGCGAGCGGATCGAGGCCAACCTGCCGCCCGAACTCGAGGATCTCGTCGGCATGCTCGACGACACCCGCCACCTCACCCTCTTCGGTTCGCCGAGCTATCTGTTCAACGACGGCCGTGCCGTTCTCTCCGGCGGCCTGGCCAAACTCGTCGACCCGATGGCCAGGTTCCTCGGTGACGGTCTCCATGCGGCCGCACTGTCGCTCCACTTCGGCCGCCAGTTCTATCTTGAACTCGACTGCCTGCCTCCGCCCGGGGCGTCTCCCCGGAAGCTCGCCACCCGGCTCGCATCCGAGGCCGGGTCGATGGCGGATGCTGTCGAGGAGTATTGCAACGGGCTCAATCCGCATCCCTACGGCCGCAGGCTGGTGATGAGGCTGCCGCGGATGCTGGCGGCGGTCGCCGGCAGCCTGCGGTCGGGAGTGGAGGGGAATGGGGTGGTGCTCAACTGCATCCTGCCGGAGCACGCCGCCCACAACCTGGCCCTGGCCACCGAACTGGCGATCGAGCAATCACCCGGAGCCCCCATCGGACCGCCGGTCGCACAGGCCGCCGCCAAGACCGCCGAGGCAGCGCTCGGGCGGAAGATGTCTCTCACCTTCGCCAGAGACACGCTCGAAAAATCGATCCAGATGGTGTCGGAGGAGATTGGCCTGCCGATCGAGATCCTCGGCAAGGATCTGGAACTCGATGGGATCACCAAGAACCAGTCGTTCGGTCTCGAGGAACGGAATCAGACCGCGGACGCCGTCCTGCGGGCAATCCTTGCGAGGAGCAATCCAGACGGCAAACTGGTCTACGTCATCCGCAGCCGGGATGGAGTCGAGTCGATCGAGATCACCACCCGGGCGGCGGCGGCGAAGCGGAAAGACCCGCTGCCGGCGGTCTTCGCCGACCAGCCGGCGACGGAAGCAATGAAGACCGACGACAAGAAAAAGCCAGCCACCAGGAAGGACGCCGAATGATCATCGTGATGCAGGCCGGTGCGACACAGAAGGACCTCGAGGGCGTGGTCGCCAGGGTGGAGTCGCTGCGACTCAAGCCGCACGTGATCGTGGGCACGGAGCGGACCGTGGTGGCCGTCGTCGGCGACGAGCGGGACGCCGCCGGGAGCGGCTTCGAGAGCCTGCCGGGGGTCGCGGCGGTGATGCCGATCCTCGCCCCCTACAAGGTCGCCAGCCGCGAGGTGCAGTCCGAGCCGACCGTCGTCAGGGCGGGTTCGCTCGCGGTCGGCGGGCCGTCGATCGGCGTGATCGCGGGCCCCTGCTCGGTGGAGAGCGAGGAGCAGATCGTGGCCACGGCCCGGGCGGTGAAGGCGGCCGGCGCCACGGGCCTCCGCGGCGGCGCCTTCAAGCCGCGGACGAGTCCCTACAGCTTCCAGGGAATGAAGGAACGCGGCCTCGAGCTGCTCGCCGCCGCCAGGCAGGAGACGGGGCTGGCCGTGGTCACGGAGGTGGTCTCGCCGGAGGACGTGCCGCTGGTCGTCCGCTACGCCGACGTGCTCCAGGTCGGGGCCCGCAACATGCAGAACTACCGGCTGCTCGAGGCGGTCGGTCGGACCCAGACCCCGGTGCTCCTCAAGCGCGGCCCGGCGGCGACCGTCGAGGAACTGCTGCTCGCCGCCGAGTATGTCCTCGATGGCGGCAATCGACAGGTGATGCTCTGCGAGCGGGGCATCCGCACCTTCGAGACCCACACCCGCTTCACCCTGCCGCTGGCGACCGTTCCCTGGCTCCATGCCCGGACCCACCTTCCGGTGGTCGTCGATCCAAGCCACGGAACCGGCCAGGCCAATCTCGTCGAGAGCATGTCGGCAGCAAGCGTGGCCGCCGGAGCCGACGGCCTGATCATCGAGGTCCATCCCGACCCCAAGGCCGCCTCGAGCGATGGCGGACAGACGCTCGACTTTACCGCCTTCGAGCGGACGATGCGGATCTGCCGCAAGGTTGCCGAGGCGGTCGGCAGGACGATCTAGTTGCCCCCGATGTGGGACAGGCTTCAGCCTGTCGTGTGCCGATGTGGGACAGGCTTCAGCCTGTCGTGCCTTTGAGCAATAGTGTCTCGCGTTGGTCGGGGTTGCCCGTATCCTCTCGCCGGACGTTCACGTCGGCCTTCCGGGCCTCCGTTCACTGCATGTCCGCTGCGCTTCGCCATCCATGGCTGCGCTTGCTCCCAGAGCCCGCTCGAGGACACGGGCAACCCCTCCCGAATGCCCGCTCCGCGAAAGCAGCGGACG
>Ga0114973_10000580_pt1 | contig 27770 bp, 31 predicted proteins | sample M_140807_MF_Meta_FD_87025 | JGI IMG/M metagenome (GOLD analysis project Ga0114973, IMG submission 87025) | Freshwater microbial communities from Lake Montjoie, Canada to study carbon cycling - M_140807_MF_MetaG | ecosystem: Environmental > Aquatic > Freshwater > Lake | place: Lake Montjoie...
ATGAGGAAACCGCGGGCGGCGGTACACCCAAAACGCTGGCGTCGGCGGTTTGGCGAAAACGAAGCTTCACGACATAGGCTACTGCCGTAGACTATTGGCATGGATTGCGTCATTGGAGGATGCGCCACGCAAGGCAGACTGTGTTTTGTTTGCGGCCGAGAGTGCCCCGCGGCAGTCGGCTTGAACGCCCGCGTCTATTGCTCGCCAGAGTGCCGAGCGAGGGGTCGAACGCAGAAGATTCGCAGGGCAAGGAAGAAGCCAGAGGCGATGCCGTGTGCTGTCTGCGGCGTCGAAATCCAGCAAGACTTGAGTTCTTGCGGTCGCACTAAAAACCTCTGCTCGCAGCCTTGCAAGACGGCCTGGAAGCGAGCGAGGGAAGGGCGTCATCCGAAGCCAGAGTCGGTGCCGTGCGCGGCCTGCGGTTGCGCGATACCGCAGGTCGCGAACTCACCTGGGCGTATCGCCACCATATGCTCAGACGAATGCAGGAGGGCGGCCGAACGCGCTCGAGAAAAGAAGGCGAAGAAGCAGTCATGCGAACGATGCGGCTGCGACTTCGATGCGATCTACACGAAGCGATTCTGTTCAAGGAAGTGCCAATACAAAGGACGCGGTCGAGTTCACGGCGAGACACGCCCGTGCGAGCGATGCGGCACCCCTGTCGTGCAGACGTGTAAAAGACATAGGTTCTGCTCTTACGCATGTATAAAACCTGCGGCCGTGTTTCAGTGCTTGAATTGCGATGTTGAGTTTAAGAAGAAGATATTTAAGAGTGGTGCTTACTCCTGCGCGAAAAAGTATTGCTCGCGAGAGTGTGCGTTTGAGGCTCGCCGGCTAAAGAAGAAGTGTGCAAGACGCCCGTTCGACATTGCGCGAACGCTCGCTTCATGGTTCTTGTCGTGGGGCGAATGCGAGCGGCCGAAAGTGAGGCAGTGCTCGTCGTGCGGAGTTCGCCGGCTCCTCGGCGAAAGCGAGGTATGCAAGGAATGCACGCGGCAGTCTGCACCGAGGGAGTGCCGCTCCTGCGGGATCGAAATCAGCAAGGCGAGATACCAGACGCGGTGCGAGTGGTGCAAAGACAAAGCCAAGCGAGAGGCAAAGCGAAAGGCCAAGAACAAGTACGGCCGCAACCACAAGCAACGAACGAGACGCCGGGGTGCCCCCTACACGCCGATCCGCAACACGGCGATATATGAGCGAGATAACTGGGAGTGCCAGATATGCTGCCGTCCGCTCGAGAGAGCGTGGAAGCAACTGAAGCGGGGAGACATTCCCTCGCCTCGGGCCAGGACTGTCGATCATGTGATACCCCTAGCCCAAGGCAAGGACAGCCCAGGCCACGTCTGGCACAATCTGATAGCGTGCTGCCATGAGTGCAATACTGCGAAGTGCGACAAAGACCCCACTGGCTGGCACTGCACCCTGCCGCGGTCGCCCGATCCCTTTGCACTGCCATAGGCTACCGTGGCATACTATTCAGCATGGCAAAAGGCCCAGCACCAACGCCGAAGCACATATTGGCCCTCCGAGGGTCGAAGGAAGCCAACTACCGCGAGGAGTTAGGCACGCCGATTTCGTCGCTTCCGGTGCCTCCCGAGTGGATGCGGCCTGCGGCGAAGGAGATGTTCAACCTCGTCTGCGGGTACACCCAGCGAATGGGCACGCTCGCGGAGAGCGACGTTGAGGTCATCGCCCGGTATTCAATCGTCTGGGATCGATGGCGTGAGGCTGAGATGAACCTCGCCAAGATGGATTCGGGCTGGATCGAGGTGACCGCCCCCGACGGCTCCCTGCGTTTCAGCCGGCCAAACAAGTGGCAATCCCAGAGCAACCACTGCCATGAGCAACTCCGGCAGTTGGAGACAGTTCTTGGTCTGACCCCAGCCGACCGCACCCGCATGGGCTACCACGCGGAGAAGGTCGTGCTCGATCCAATGGATGCTCTGCTCGCGAAACGTGGTTGATATCCGCGATTTCATCGGCCTGCTCCAGCACAGTCGAGGTGACTTTGCCGGGAAGCCTTTCGTCCTAGAGAAGTGGCAGGACGAGTATCTCGACAAGCTCTTCAATACGAAGAAGCCCGACGGCCTCCGGCAATATCGCACCAGTCTTCTGGCGATAAGTCGCAAGAACGGTAAGTCGGCGATGGCCGCCGCAATCGGGCTTTATATGCTCTGCTGCGACGACGTGGGGGCAGAGGTAATCGTCGCGGCCGGCGACCGCTCGCAGGCGGCTCTGTTACATACCGCGGCGAAACAGTTCGTCGAGTCGTGCCCGTCGCTATCGAAGAGGTGCAAGGTCTACCGGAACAGCATCGTCCTGCCCGAGAGGAACGCGACGATGATCTGCATCTCAAGTGAGGCCGGGACGAAGCACGGCTACAACCCAAGCTGTGTCCTAGTCGATGAATATCACGTCTTCCCAGACCGCGAGCTAGTCGATGTCCTAGAGACGGGCACCGGCTCCAGAAGCCAGCCGCTGACCCTTTACATAACGACAGCCGGCACCGATATGCTCGGCCCGTGCTACCGGGACTGGCAAAGGGCTGAAAAGATACGCGACGGCGTGCTCAAAGATGACTCGTTCCTGCCGTGCATATTCGCGGCTGGAATTGATGATGACCCCTTTGTGGAAACCACTTGGAAAAAAGCGAACCCGAACTACGGAATCACGCTAAAACCAGAGTATTTTGAGCAGTTTTCGCAGAAAGCGAAGGACAGCCCCGCCGACGAGATCGTCTTCCGCACGCTTCATCTCAACCAGTGGCAGAAGTCGGAAACGAAGTGGATTCGTCACGGTGCCTGGGACGCGAACAACGCCCCCCTGCGAGAAACTGCCGGCCGCCCCTGCTGGTGCGGCGTCGATCTTGCAAGCACGTTCGACACGACAGCTTTCGTCGCCGTCTGGCCGATGGCCGAGCCGGATGGCTCTCTGACCTATGACGTTCACGCCAAGTTCTTCATACCGGAAGAGAACGCACACAAGAGGTCGAAGGAGGACAGAGTACCGTATCAAGCCTGGGCTGACGCTGGATATGTTAAATTAACGGAAGGCGATATCACGGACTATGACGCTGTTCGGGACTACATTCTCTCGTTTTGCGAGAAGAATTCCGTTCGGGCTATAGCCATTGATCGCTGGAACGCCGTTCATCTCACTACCCAACTCATAGGCGAGGGTATTGAAGTGAAGCCGTTCGGACAGGGTTTTGCCAGCATGAGTTCGCCCTCTAAGCTGCTTGAAACCGCCGTAATTAGTAAACGCATCCGGCACGCTGGTAACCCCACCCTCGCGTGGCAGATGAGCAATGTTCAGATTAAGATCGACGATGCGGCGAACATCAAACCGACTAAGAAGCACTCTCATTCGACGGCCCGTATCGACGGGGTTGTGGCATTGATCATGGCTCTGGGCCTCGCCAGCGGCGAGAACCACGGCACTACCGACGAACCCACCCTCATGGTGCTCTAGCCGTGGACAAGACCGACGAAGAAGTCTCCGATCTGATTGAGCTTCGCGACGGCTATTCCCGAATCTTCGAGGAAATCAAGGAGTCTCGTCGGACGGCGTCGGGCATCAATGTCTCGCCCGAGACGAGCCTCCAGTGCGCGGCCGTATTAAGCTGCGTCAGAGTCCTCGCCGAATCGTTGGCGTCGATGCCAATGAACGTCTACCGCAGGCTCCCCGGCGGCGGCAAAGAAATCGCCGAAGATCAGCATCTGCATGAGCTACTCTGCCACCAGCCAAATTCTTGGATGACGGGCTTTGAGTTCAGGGAACTCCTCCAAAGCTGGCTTTTGCTCTGGGGTAATGCCTTTGCCTTGATCAAGAGCGGTCGGCAGGGCGGCGTGAGCGAACTGATCCCCCTCCATCCGTCGCGAATGGAGGTGAAACGTCTGTCGAACGGCAAGCTCCGCTACTACTACACTGAGCCGACCACGCCGATCCAGCCCCAGGTTCATGTCACCGAGTACCGGCAAGACGAGATTTTTACCCTTCGCTGGCTTTCGTCCGATGGGGTGACTGGATTCGTGCCCACGGCCTTGTCTCGAGATGCTATCGGGCTAGCACGGGCTACTGAACTGCACTCCGGTGCATTCTTCGGCAACGGCGCTACGCCTGGAACCTACATCGAAACCGATCAGCCGCATAAGCCCGAGGTGCTCGCACGGTTCAAGGAGCAGTGGAACGACGCTCACGCCGGCCCGAACAACTCATACAAAACCGTCGTCATGCCGTTTGGCTTCCACCGGAAGCAAATTGAGCAGCGGAATGATACGGCTATGCTCGTCGAGACTCGGCGCTACCAGTGTGAGGAGGTGGCGAGGGTCTACCGCGTCCCCGGCCATTTGATCGGCGACTTGTCGAACGTGCGTTTCAGTACGGTTGAGCAGGCGGCCATCGACTTCGTCACCTTCTCGCTGATTCCTTGGTGCCGCCGATGGGAATCGGCCTGCCGCCGCGATCTCGTCGTTGACGACAAGCAGTATTTCGTCCAGTTCGATACGAACGCCCTCATGGCCGGCGACTACGCCGCTCGCAGCCAGTTCATCCGCGAGATGGCAAACCTCGGCGCACTCGACGTGAACGAGATTCGCGCCCAGATCGGCTACAACCCGCTCCCCGATGACCTTGGCAAGAAGCGTTTCGTTCAGGTCAATATGCAGTTGCTGGATGCGTTCACGGTGGAGAACCCGAACGGCCAGAAGCCGCAGCCAGAAGGCGATCCTGCCCAGGCCACGAAGGAAGCGACGAACGACGGCGAGGTCGAACCGGCGAAGAACGACCCCGACGCCGCCGAAGAACCGGACGCCAGGGCAATTGCCGGGGCCGAAGTTGTCTTCAAGACGACGCTTCGACGACTCGCATCAGTCGAAGCCGACGGCGTGATCGAGCGCCGCAACAAGCCCGAGAAGATGGCCGCGTGGCTGGACACGATGGCTCTCCGTATCCGCGAAGAACTACGCGAGTCGGCCCAGGCTACCGGCAGAGATATCGATCAGTTTGCAGCGAATTGGAATACCCGGTCGCGTGAACTCCTGCTGGAGTGCCACCGCAGCGGGCAGAAGTATGAGATTGCAACCGAAGGATGGTGCGATAAGCACCTCTAATCATGCCACAACCACTTGAAGGCGTCGTCGAAGCTCTCCAAGCGTCCCTTGCACTGCATTGGTCGCAGGCTGAGATGTATGACCTCCAGTCAGTTCATCTGACCCGCTGGGGCTACCCTAAGCTAGGCAAAACGTGGGCGGCATACGCCAAGGACGAGCGTCATCACATTAAGAAACTGTCGCAGCGTCTTGAATTCTTCGACGTGCAGCCGGAGCCTGCTCACCAGCCGCCCGAAACGTGCCGGCACGATTTTGAAGAGGTGCTGGAGGACAACTATGAGGCCGATTTGCAGGCAGCAGAGGTCGAAAGGCAGGGATATCTGACGTGTAGCGCCGTCGGAGACAGCACTTCGGCCAAGCTTTTCGCCAAACTTCGCGCCGGAAGCGAGGAATCAATGGCAAATATCGAAGCAATTCGACAAGTGATTTCTGACATCGGCCTTGATAACTACCTCGCAGCACAGGTCTGACCATGCCAAATATCGGTGAAATCGAACGCAGAACCATGCTTTCTGAGGCTCAAATTGAGCTTCGGGCCACCGAAAACGGCGATAAAAAGGCCGTAATTACGGGCTATGGGGCGGTATTTAACTCAGAAAGTCGCAACTTGGGTGGCTTTGTTGAGACGATTCACCCCGCCGCGTTCGACGACGTACTCTCGTCGAATCCCGACGTGATCGGCGTGTTCAACCACGACCGAAACCTACTGCTGGGACGTACCACAAATGGTACATTAAAACTCAGCGCCGATGCCTACGGACTCCGTTACGAAATCACGCCGAACCCGAACACAAGCATCGGGAAAGACGTGATTTCTTGGATTTCTGATCGTACTGTCGTGGGCAGCAGTTTCGCGTTCGCGATTTCTAAGGACAAAGGCGACTCTTGGTCTACCGACGCCCGCGGAATGCGTCGTCGTGAGGTGCGAAACATCGCCCTGCTCGAGGATGTCGGCCCCGTAGCTCGCCCCGCGTATGACTCGTCAAGTGTCGTCGTCAGCCGGCGAGCCATTGAGCTTGCCCTCGGCGACATCAATCGTCCGAATCAGACGATGGCGAACGCTGCGAAGCGTGGACTGAAGCTCGCCGAACGAAATGAAGGCGTCGATAACGTGCTGGTCGGCATCGCCGAGCGGCTGGCCGCCCGCGAGATCGTCAGCATCGAAGAAGTCGCCTATCTCTCGGGCGTCTACGAGCGCTGTCTCGCGGCGAAGACCGTCGGATGGTCGGGAACGCCCGCCTGGATCGAATGGCAACTGGCCGGCGGCGACACCGGGCAGAAGTGGGTGGCTCGTCGAGCCGCATCAGACGACGAAGAGAAGGCCGAGCGTCTGATCCCGAACGAAGGCATGGCCGCCTCGGCCCGCCGCGGTCTGAAGCTGCACGAAGCAGGCCGCTCCGGCGACGGCCTGAAGCCCGAGACGGTTGCTCGAGCGCACAAGATCGCCGCCCGCGACGAACTGACACCCGAGCACGTCCGCGAGATGCGGGCGTGGTTCGCGCGGCACAAGGTTGACCGTCGCCCAGGCTGGGACGCTGCCGGCAAGGAGACGCCAGGGTTCGTCGCCTGGGAACTCTGGGGTGGAAACGCGGGTCAAGAGTGGAGCGAGTCGAAGGTCAAGATGATGGATAACGACAACGAGGCCGACGAGGCTCGCGAGGTCGCCGCTGTCGAAGTGCCCGCCGAGATCGTCGAGGAGGCGGCACCAGTCGTCGTCGAAGCGCCGAAGCAGGAACGCGGCGAAGACTTCGCAGGCAAGATCGCATCGCTCAAGGCAACTATTCTTCGGAACAGTTTGCACGGCAATAGTTAAGTTCGCTAGGCTACATAGATACACATTGCTTCACGACGGAAGTCGTGAGGAGCAGTGCGAGCGACTTGAGGACTCAGGTCTGCGGCGCGCTAGCGGGAACACCCGCCAGCCGTCGCATTTCGCGTTTGGCTGGCTCAACTAGGAGCAGAAGCCAGATGGCATCGAATCTCAAGCGACTTCAGGATCGTGCCGCGGCCATCGCCGCGCGAATGACCGAACTGGCCGCCGTGGCCGAGCGTTCGGAAGACCAGACCGTCGAACTGCGGAAGCTCTCCGGCGAAGCCGACACCGTCAAGGCTGACCTTGACTTCGAGTCGATGATCGCTGCCAAGGAGAAGGAACTCCGCTCTGTCGTCGAGGTCGCCGCCCCAGCCGCTGTTGCCGCCCCGGCTCCTGAAGCCCCTAAGACCGAGATTCGTGCGGTCGGCATCCATCACACCCAGCTTCGTGCGTTCAACGACGGCCCCGAGGCTGTCGAGAGTGCCTACCGCTGCGGTCGGTGGCTGCGTGCTCACGCTTTCAAGAACGCCGACGACATTCGCTGGTGCAAGGATCACGGCGTCGAGGCCCGCGCTCTAAACGAGGGCAGCAACTCGGCCGGTGGTGCCCTGGTTCCAGAGGAATTTGCTGCTCGCGTGATCCGCTTGGTCGAAAACTACGGTACGTTCGCCGCATCGAACGTCGAGAAGGTCACGATGTCTCGCGACACGATGATCATCCCGAAGCGTATCACGGGCACCTCGGCCTACTTCGTGGGCGAAGGCACCGCAGTGACCGAGTCGGAGCCGACCTACGCCAACGTGCAGCTTATCGCGAAAAAGCTCGCGGTTGGCACCCGCATGTCCAGCGAAATCGTCGAAGACGCTCTTGTTTCGATTGCAGATGCAGTCGCAACTGAGTTCGCCACGTCGCTGGCTCTCAAGCAGGACATGTGCGGCTGGCTCGGTGACGGCACCAGCACCTACGGTGGAATTTACGGCGTCGTTCCGAAGATCAACGATGGCACTCACACGGCTGGCGTTCTCGGTGCGAGCACCGGAGCCACCGGCTTCGAGACGCTCACGATCACCGACTTCATCAAGACCATCGGCAAGATGCCGCTCTACGCCCGCCAGGGTGCCGAGTGGTACATCTCGCCGGCTGGCTTCGCTGCGTCGATGGCTCGCCTCCGCTATGCGGCCGGCGGGAACACCGTCGAGCAGCTTGGCAACGGCGTGAGCGAGACTTTCCTTGGATACAAGGTCAACCTCGTCCACGTCATGGACACCACGCTCGGCGCCGATGCCAGCAAGGTGAAGGTGCTGTTCGCGAACCTGGGTCTGTCAAGCATCTACGCTCGTCGCCGGGACTTCTCGGTCAAGCTCTACGATCAGGTCTACGCGACCACGGATCAACTTTTGCTCCAGGGTCTGAGTCGCTTCGACATTGTTCATCACTCCCTCGGCGACAACACGACCGCCGGCCCGGTGATTGCCCTCAAGACCGCGGCGTCGTGAGCCTAACCCAACCTCTTAGAAGGAGTATCTAGACCATGATTCACAGTCAGATGGAAAAGATTGTCGCCGCCGTTCCCACGGCTGTCGGCAGCAGTGCCGTAACCCTGACAATCGACACGATTGGTTGGGATCACACCAGCGTCTCTGTCCTGCGGGCCAGCAACGCTTCGACGGTGTTCGCGAGCGTGCTCAAGGTGGAAGAGTCCGACGACAACTCGACGTTCTCGAACGTCACGGGCTTCCTCGGCGGCACCGACTTCACGATCCCCGCTGTCTCCGACACGTCGTCGGCTTCCATCGTGAAGCTTGACATCAACACGCAGTCGAAGAAGCGTTACTTGAAGGTCACTGCGACCCCGGCTGTGAGCGTGAACACCATCGTGACTGCTCGTCAGTCGCGAGGCGAGAACGCACCGTCCACTGTGACCGAGGCTGGCGTCATCGGTTGGGTTAAGGGCTGATTCCCGTATCTGCGGGACGGCCATGACGGCCGACAAAGGCGCAAGGATGCGCGCCCGCTCCACACTAGGAGCGAACCGTGCTATTGCGTATTGGTAACGTCGAAGCGGAAATCAAAGTCGCGGCGGTGATGTCCACCCCGCGACTTGGATTTACCGATAACTTCTTCTGCGTCTCATCCGCGCTCGCGCCCCACGGCATCAGTCCCACGAAGGTGACTGGTGCGTTCTGGGGGCAGTGTCTCCAGCGGTCAATGGAACAGGTCATCGACAACAACGATGTGATCCTGACCGTTGACTACGACACGGTCTTCAATGCGAAGACGGTCGAGGCGCTTCTAGCCCTTCTAATGCACTCGGGCTATGACGCGATTGCCCCGCTTCAGACGAAACGGGAGGCGAACGCCGTCATGTTCGCTCTAGCCGGCAGCGATGTCGAAGAAAAGACTGAGGTGGGCCGCGAGTTCTTTGAGAAGGTCGTCCAGCCCGTGGAGACGGCTCACTTCGGCCTGACGTTCCTGCGAACGTCGGCGCTGAAGAAGATGAAGAAGCCGTGGTTTCTCGCCCGTGCTAATGACCAGGGCGAGTGGACGGGCGGGCACACCGACGAGGATATCTATTTCTGGAAGCAGTGGGCCGCCTGCGGCAATACGCTGGGCCTCGCCACTCACGTCAGCGTCGGGCACGCCGAACTGATGGTCACATGGCCCTCTAGGACTGACGCCAGCGGCAAGGTGCAGCAGCACACGACCGAGTATTGGAACAGCGGCCAGAAGGCACCAGAGAAAGCCTGGGGGCAAGTCAATTGAAAATCCGCGTGCTACAGAATTTCGACTGCTACGAGAAAGGCCAAGTCTTTGAGGATTGGCCGGGGGGCATGTGCGATCTGCTCATTCGCCGCGGGCTGATCGAAGAAGTCGAGACGGCAGAGGCCGTACCCGAAACGATTGAGAGGGCCGACATGGGCGTAAGAACAAAGCCAAAGCAGAGGCGTTAAATGGACACGATTGTCTTCGGTACACCGCAGAAGCCAACGGCGACGATTACGCCGTTTCGTAGTCTTCGCCGAATCACGCAGCCGGCCGTCGAGCCGGTTAGTTTGGCTTTCGCCAAGACCCACGCCCGCGTCGATACAGAGACGGACGATCTCTACATCCAATCTCTGATCTCGGTGGCGCGCGAGTATGTAGAGGACATTCTGGATATCACGATCTGCACCACGGTCTGGGAGGTCAAGTATGACCTGTTCCCAATCTGGGCCATCGTCCTGCCCCGCCTGCCCATGCAGGACAAGACGGTCACGGTGACCTACCGCAGCGGCGACGGCACCTACGGCACGCTCTCGAGTGCGAATGCCGCCTTCCAGGTCGATGCCAGCGTCTTGCCGGGGCGAATCTACCCGCAATGGGCGACGGCGTGGCCGGCGACCCGCGGCGACGAGAACTCGGTCACGGTGCGGTATACGGCCGGTTACGGCGACGACGGGCAGACTGCCCCCCGCGTGGCAAAACACCTGATCTGCCTTCTTGTGGGGCACTGGTATGACACTCGCCAGCCGGCGGTCACCGGGGCACCGCAGTCGGTGCCTCAGACATTTGAGACGCTCTTGGCAGCCGCCAGCATGGGGGTTTATCGATGACTCTTCGCGCCCGCATCGACACCGATGTTGTCTACCACAACGCCACCGACACCTCGCTGCTGGTCGGCACGTTGGCCGAGCACCTAGCTCCGACTCTGACAACGGCCCAGACCATCACCGGAACGGTTGGCACGGCATCTGTGCAGATCGTCGGCACGACCCCGCTCTCAACCCTGGTCGTGAAGAACACGGGGGCTGGAGTTCTGCGGCTGGCCGGCAGCGTCGATGTCGCCGCAGGCCGGCTTTCCATCCTGCCAGTGACGGCGACAATTACGGTTTCGGCTCCGTCTGGGTCTGGTTCATATACCGCCATCTGGATGGGGTGAGCCATGATCAACTCTGGCGCGATGCGCGAGCGGGTCACGATCCAGAAGCCGGTCGAGAGCCAGAGTTCGTTTGGCGAGGCGACGATCTCCTGGGAAGACGAGGGCACGGTCTACGCCAGCGTCATGGGCGTCAGGGCCGCCGACTACTTCGCAGCCCAGCAGGCAGGCGTGCTGGTCACCCATCGCATCCGCATCCGCTTCTTCCCAGGCATCACCCACCAGCATCGGCTGATCTGGCGTGACCGCGTGATGGAGATCAGCAGCGTGCTCGAGCGAGAGGCCCGGTCTGTGCACGAAATTCTGGCGAGGGAGGACGCGACATGATTACGCAAGGCGTCGGCGCACCTCGGGTCATGGACGGCCAGACCGGCAAGCAACTGACGAATGCGTTCGTCACGGTGAAGACGGCTGGCATCCGCGAGCTTGCCGAGAGGCTTGAGATGCTCGGAGCCAAGATGGGGGAGCCGAAGGCGCTCGAGGAGTGCGTCGAAAAGGCGGGCGAGCATATCAAAAAGGGCTACAAGTCGAAGGTCAGCAACGTCACTGGCAACTTGATCAAGTCAGTTCGCATTGAAACCAAGACCTATGAGGCAGCAGCCGTCGCCATTATCGGCCCGTGGCAATCTGGAAGTGCTGGCTCCACAGAAAAACAAGCATCGGGAAATCATGCTTGGTGGATCGAGTTCGGTACAGATGCCAGAAAGCCAGGAACAAAGGGTCGTCGCACCTACCTGAACGTCCATCAGATGATCAACGGGAAGATGAGGCGGCATTCGTCGGCGAACAACAAGCAGTTCGCGAATATGTCTCGCGGGTATTACTTCTTGATGAGCAGCTATGACGAGCCAACCCGGCAGGCGCGGATGGGTTCGGGCTATCCGCACGATTTCGGCTCCACAAACGGCAAGATGCATCCGGTCACGCTTCATCCGGGCGAAACCATAGCCCCCATGCCCGCGCAACACGCGATGGAGAAGACCATCAGCGAACAGCAGGGGGCCGTGTTTAACACTCTCAGGGCTGCCATCCAAAACTCACTGGACAGACTGACATCGTGATCATTTCACCAGAAAAACACGTTTTCCAGCGTCTTGTCACCACTCCCGCGGTGGCGAGGCTCGTTGGATTTCAGATTTACCCGATTGCGGTGCCGAAGACCGCCGTTCTGCCGTTCTGCGTCTACAAGCGGAACAACATCACTCGCGAGTCGGCTCTTCTAGGGCCGATCTACCAGCCGATTGTGAACCTTCAGATAGCCTCCTGGGCACTCTATTACGATGCCGCCCGCGAGCTTGCCGACGAGGTTCGATTGGCCTTGGATGGCCGCATCGGCACCCTCTCGGGGGTTACAATTGAAGATATACGGCTCGTTTCGGAGACAGATGACTATCTAGACCCGGCAGCCGTGGGAGCGCAACTCCCGCCCGCATACGAAGTTCGACAACTATTTCAAATTCGGTGGCAAGAGGCCACTGAGTAAGACTTTAGCGCAAGGAGGCGCACATGGCCGGTGTTGCTGCGATGGGCGTGTCGATCACCTACAACTCCGTAGGTATTACCGCAACGAGCTTTAATGTCAACGACCAGATCGACACCGCTGACGGCTCGCACCTTGGTCAAGCTGTCGGTGACCGTCGCCAGTATGTTCCGACGTTCGTGCAGCGGGAAATCTCCGTTGACTACATCGGAACCACGGTCATTTCGACGCAGTCTGCCGCTATCAGCATCTCTGGCCCTGTTAGTTTCTCCGGCAACGCCACCCTCACGGCCTCGACCGTCAGCGGCAGCGTCGGCGATCTTGTCAAGGGCAGCGCGACGTGGCGAGTCGCCTAATAAAATAGTCGAGTGTCGTCATGGCTGGATTCACAGCGCAGGGCGCGACGTTCACATACTCCGGCTTTTCCGGCAAAGTGACAGGCATATCTGTAGAGACACCCACGGCGGTGATCGCGGATATGACCTCAAAGAACAATCCGAAAGGCTACATGGTAATGGTGCCGACCGGCGACTGGGCCGGCGGCACCATCACCGTGGATTTCATCGGGTCAGGCGACCCACAGTCGCTTGTCAAAACGACAGGCGTCGTGATCTTCGCCTCCGCTGCGTTCACCATCTCTCGCCGCGTTGTGTGCCAAGCGGCATCAATCAGCGCAAAGGCTGGAGAGATAGTCAGCGGTTCCCTCAAGTTTCTTATTACCGACTACACAGGCACATAGCAGGCAGGATGCCTCGCAAAATCACTTATCGGAGTAGATAGACATGGCTCTTGACCGCAAAAGCATCCTGGCCGCCGACGACGTTCGCAAAGAAAAGACTGCTGTGCCCGAGTGGGGTGGCGACGTTTTTCTTCGCGTTCTTACCGGCACCGACCGCGACCGTTTTGAGGAGTCCTACTCTGAGCAGAAGATGAAGGCTTTCCGTATTCGCTTTTTGCTCTTGGCCCTCTGCGACGAGGCCGGAAAGCGTCTCTTTGGAGACGACGAAGGCGACGTGCTCGGCGACAAGTCGTCGGTCGTGATCAATCGACTCTTCGAGGCCGGCTGGAAGCTGAATGCCTTCACCCAGGAGGCAGTGGATGCCTTGGGGGAAGATTCGCAGCCCGCCCCGAGCGGCGATTCTACTTCCGCCTAGCGGCAACGCTGGGGATGAGCGTCAAGCGGCTGCTGCAAGAGATCGACAGTACGGAGATCGCTGAGTGGTATGCCTATGACCAGCGGTGGCCGCTGCCTGACCCGTGGGGGCAGACGGCCAGATTGTGCAGGGTGATCATGGCTTCGTCGGGAAACTACAAGAAACACGATATCCCCGACGAGGCCGCTTTCATCCCCACCGCCGTCAAGCCAGAGCAGACGGCGAATCAGATGATGAACGAACTGATGAAGTTGAATATGCAGCCAACGGGGTGATGCGATGGCAAACGGTTATCTCGGCAAGATCAGCGCAATCGTCTCGGCGAATACGGCCGACTTCGATAGCAAGCTGAGTAAGTCTGCTGCCGAGGTGCGTAAGTTCGCCGGCAGTATGCAGGGCACGCTGACCTCCGCGCAGACGGGGGCGGGAAATGCCCTTCGTGGCATTTACACAGACGCTCAGAAGGTTGAGCGTGCGTTGCAGGCAGTCGCAACGCAAAAGCTGCGGTTCAAGGGTTTTGATACATCGAACCTTGAAGGCGCAGTCACGAAGATGCAGGCCGTCTATTCGGCTACAGAGCAGATCAACAAACCGCTTTCATCTGCCGTAAGGGGTTTCAACAAGTTGTCGATGGCGGTGCAAGGTGAGTTCAACGCCGCCCTTCAGGTCACTCAGGCGTCAGTCGAGAAACTAAACGCCGAGATTGACAGAACTGCGGGCGACTCCGCGGCGGATTTCTCAAGGCTTGCGGACAGACTTGCCACCGTCGCCAAGCAAGTAGATGTGACAGCCGCTGCTATGGAGCGGCTTAAAGAGGTCGGCGCGATGACATCCGGCCTCGCCACGGGGAAGGAACTTCGATTCCAGAGGCCAGAGCTATCAGCGGAAATGCAGCGGTCGTCGGCGTTGCAGTCGCAGGCTTCGCAGATGTCTCCAGCGGCAATATCCAGCAACGGAGTAGCTAGCCTTGTTGCCCAGCAGCGGGCGGCAGCACTCGAGACAGAGCGACTCGCCGCAGCCCTGGAGAACGAAAGCCTCCTCATCAACGGCAACGTCGCTGGTGCCACGGCCGCGTATCAAGCGCAGCTTGCGGTTCAACGGCAGCTAAACGACGAGATTGAGCGACGTATTGGTGCCGAGGCAGCGGAGAGCAAGGGCGCAGCGGGCGCAGCCGAAGCAGAGATCGCTTTACTCCAGCGACGTGAGCAGGCGGGGAAATCCGCAGAGCAAAAAAGGCTCGGAACCGGAGAGTTCCGCAACCTTGACCCAGACTTCGGAACGGCAGACCGGAAGCTGATGTCGCTTCGTTCTACTGTCGCTTCGCTGCAAGGCGACATGGAGAGGCTGCCGCTTCCGTTGCAGGCAAAGTTTATCCCGATGATCAACCAGGTCAGGGGCGAACTGAAAAAGCTGGACTCAACGTCCACGTCTCACGAAATCGAGCAAGCAACGGCCAAGGCCGCTCTTCTTGGAAAAATGCTCCAGCGTGCAGGTCAAGGAGCCAAACTTGGCGGTACTCTCGGCGACTCGCTTAACGATGTCGCATTTACTCGCACAGAAAAACAACTCAGCCTGATCCGGGGCAAGCTAATTGACGTGGGCGTAACGGCGCACGGCCCGGTAGCCACGGCGTTCAACAACCTATCGAAATACGCAGGAGACGCAGCAAATGAAGGCGTGCTAGGTTTTGGTCGGACTCAAAAACAGATTGACATCTATATCGACAAGCTCGTTGCGGCGGCGGTCGCTGCCGGCAACCTGACGGTCGCCGAAGGCAAGGCTTTTAAGAAGGGAATCGGAGACGTTAGCCGCGGTGGCGTAGATAAATACTCCCTTGCGTTGAATCAAGCCGCATTCGCGGTCGATGACTTCTTGTCGTCCGTCGGCGGTTGGGATCAGAAACTTCGGGCAGTCAGCAATAACGTCACGCAGCTTGCTTTCGTGGCCGGTGGCACAAAAGGGCTGTTTATTGGCTTGGGTGCTGTTCTTGCGGGGCAGGCCGCCGTTGGCCTCTATAAGTGGATCAACAACGGAAGATCGGCCGAAGATCAGACGAAGGCGTTGAATGACGCCCTCGCTCGCCAGAAGACGCTTGTCGAGGATTTGGCAAAAGCGTTCCGGTCGCTGGGCGATTCGATGTCGCGAGGCTTGTTCTCAGCAGGCGCGGAGCAAGACCAAGAATTCTCTCGGCAGCTTGACGACATCAAGAAAAAGCAGGAAGAGTCTGTAAAAAATAGCATCGTAGACCTTGATCCACAGGTCATTAAGGAAAGGGCCGAACAGAGAAAGCTCAAGAGAAAGATCGAAGGCAGCAGCGATGTAGGCGAAATCGTTGGCCTTCAGACCCAGATGGAGGTGTCTAAGCGGCGAGAGAAGGACGCAGCAGACCGCGTGGCGTCTGCTGCGCCGCCAGATTTGGGTGACGTTCAAGCCCGCATCAAAAAAGCATTCAGTGAGATGGCAGATGCCATTGAGATGGATGTCAACCAGTTTAACCCCGAGAACCCCGGCGCTGGGGAGGCCGCGGCAGCCCCGCTCAGAGAGAAGGCAGCAGGGGTCGAACAAGCCGGAAGCGTTAAGGAAGCACGGGATCAGCTTCAAACCACCATCAACGAGCTATCGACTCAGGTTGAAAGTGGTTTCTTTAACTCGCAGCAAGCCGAAGCGGCAAGACGCCAGATTCAGACTCTGCTTGCAACATTCAGTAGCCTAGAAGCCCCACTCATGCGAGAGATCGATGCTCTCGCAAACGAAATCGCCGAAGCCTCCCGTGGCCCGGCCGTAAAGATTAGTCAAGCCCAAGAGGACGTGGCTGACGCTATCAAGCGAGGTGTTCCCAGTGCGGGTGCGTTCCAGCGCGAGCTTGATTCGTCGGCGAAGAAGCTCAGGGCTGCCTATGACAGGCTTGAGGAGGCTCAGAACGAGGACACTCCAGAGAAGAAGCAGGAAAAGGTAAACCAGGCAAACGAAAACATCTTCCGTGTCAATCGGGAGATGGCTGGCCTTGACGCCCGCGCTCGCGAAGTCCGACTCGGTCGCACGTTTGGCGGCGAGCGGGCCACTTCGGCGCTTTCTGGATTGAGTGGAGAGCGTTTTGCCAACGAACGCACCGGTGCAACAGCAAAGCTGATTTCGGCCATCGACGCGGAAATTCAAGCTCGCAAAAATCTTGAGGCAGCCACGGCGAAGGGCGTAGACGGAGAAATAAAGGCAGCAGAAGCATCACTTAAGGCCGCGCAGAAAGCATCGGAGGCGACGGCAGCGATGGCCGAAGCCGCCATCGCTCTTGAGGCCGCTATCACCCGTATCCGCAAGATCGGCGACTCGGCGGTGCAAAAGTCGGAGTCGGGTGCCGACGCAGCCCAGAAGTCATACGAGGACAACCCTTTCCAGGCCGGGGCGATGGAGGCTCGAGACGCTGCCGAGTCTCGTCTGATCGAAGACCGCGCCCGCGTGGCGAAGGCACAGGCCGACTTGGATAATCGCCGCAACGCAATTAAGTCCTTTCGCAATATGATCGGGATCAATACTGAGATAGAGTCAAACACGCAGACAAGGAAAGACCTCGAGGCCAAGGCGGCCATCGGCGGTATAACACCAAAGGAACAGGACGAACTTGCTGCCGCGACAAAGCGTGACATCGAACTTATACGGCAGCGTGAGCAGCTTGCACAGCGGTTGACAGAGTCTGAGCGGAAGCAACTGGACGCGATCAACAACGGCATCGCGGCCCGAGAGAAAGAACTTGAAAAGGGTCGCCAGCGCACTGCTGAAGACCCCACTTTTAAGCGAGCAACTGACGCCTTGGGCCAAGTTATGGCCGAAAGCGAGCGGCAAACGAGCGAAGCAAGGCAGCGCTATATCGAAAATCCGACGCAAAAGAATTTTGACGAATTGAAAACGGCAGAGGCCCAGCTTCTCTACGACCGCCAAAGCACGCAAGAGTTGCAGGACAGTTTGGACAACAAACGCAATGAGATTGAGCAGAGTATTCCTGTTGTCAGAGACAGAAAACAAATTGCGGACAACGAGACACAATTGGCCGAGCTTGCCCAAATGGAAACGGCGGGTGGTCTGACGAAAGATCAGGTCGATGAGCGAGCCGCCCTTCAAGAAGACAACCGACAGAGGCGACTTTGGATAGAGAATAATATGCTGGGCGGCACTGACGACGAACGAGCAGCCATTGACTTTGAAGCAAAGCAGCGAGTCCTTCGCGAGCGTGGCCGCCGTGGCCGTGAACTCGGGATGACTGAGATAGAGCGGTTCAGAAAGGATTTTGAGGAAAACACTGGGGCAGACATTGGGGCTCGCGGAAGACAGCTAAGGCAAAAAGGCGAAGACCCCACCAAGTTCCTCCGTCAGGCCATCAGCAACCAGATGGAGCAAGTCGCCCCGATGCTCAAAGGGTTCGAGGAAGAGCGGCAGAACGCTCTCATTCAGGGCCCATCCCGCAAGGCTCTCCAAGTCTCCGACGTTTCGACGAGTCAAGGAGCCAGCGAACTCACCCGACTTCTCCGAGGCGACGATTCGGCGAAGGACGTGAACCTCGCAGAGCTACGGAAGCAGACGCAGAAGTTCGACGCACTCATCGAAATCATCAAACAACAAGTCCCAGGCGTTCTACTCTAAATCATGCCAAAGCTTGTATCAGAACTCGCGCAGGGCAATGCCTTCGGTCTTAGCTCCGATGGCGGCGGCGAGGCTTACAAAGCCACCCGCAAGTGGAAGGTTCTCCTTAACACGCCGAGCGAGAACTGGGATATCTTCGCTGCGGTCGGCGTGAACATCGGCGACCTGTACAGCAATGCCAATCCGATCCCGTGCGTGAGCGTTGAGGCCGTCCACGACGGCGAAGACCGGATGCTGTGCATCGTCACGGCTGAATACCGCTCAACCCCCAGCGCAGCGCCAGGTGCAGCAGACCCGAAGTCGCAGGAACCGACGGTTCGACCGGCGATGTATTCGATGACAACGTCGCTGACGGAGATCGCGGCGTGGGGAGGCAAAGTCGTCACGGGCGGGTCTTCTGGGGCGATGGTGCCTGCGGTAAATCCAGCAGGCGATATGGTCGATGGGATTACTCGACTCGAACCCGTCGTCACAATCAACATTGATCAGTATTCGTCAACTGATATGAGCAACTACCTGGGGTACTGCGGATATGTCAACCAGTCTTCATTCACATTCAGCGGCCTCTCCATCGGCACCCACTGCTGTATGCTCCAGAGCATCTCATCATCGCCGGTCGTTGAGCAGTTCGGCGGCGTGACGTTTCGTGGTTTTAAGGTGACATTTAGCTTCGCCGTCCGCTCGCACTGGGCTTTTACTCGAGACGGTTTTCAAGCCATTGGCTGGGACATCGCCGTTCCACTAACTGGATTCAATATCATCAATAGTGGACTAGGGACAAGCGGCGTAGACCAAAAAGCACTTGTACTCGAGCATGACGACAACGGTCGCGTGAAGATGAATGGCAACGCCCCGGCGGCCCTGGCGACGGGAGCAACTGGAAAAGTGAGGGCTATGGTGACGGTGGCGGCAACTGGCAGTGCCGTGGGCGGCTATACCCAAATACCGTGCGCTCAACCAATTCCTCTGAACGACAATGGCACACCTCGAGACACGACGGTGTATGGCTTAACGGAGAAGGTGCTCATTAACCGCATCTGCCTTCAACCCGAAATGCCTTTCGGCAATAACTTCTCAGCCTTCGGCCTTCGCTGGTATACATAAAAGACCACTGAATAAGAGTAATGGCAGAAAACGGCAAATACCTGATCGGTCAGAGCCTCCGCGAAAAGCTGAAAAGCACAATCGCGAAGGTCGATGCGCTCTCGCCGGGCGCGCCGGTTACTCGCATAGAGACGGCTCATCAAGGGATGCCTGCGTTTAACCCAAAGACCTTCCGCGTCTGCACCTTCACTGGCACATGGGCGATTGACACCGCAAAGACCGTGACGTTCCGCGGTGTGACGACCACGCCGAATACGGTCAGCGTGACGAATCTCGTCTGCGGCCTTGCGCCGACTGGGTCGTGCGACATTAGCGTGGCGAAGGAAGGGACGGCGTGGTATCTGATCCAGCCCAACCTGACGCAGCAGCCTGGGTATTCGGCCAGCGGGACTCAGGTTCTCACTATCGTAAACGGCTCGCTCAAATGGATCGGCACCACTGCGTGCGCATAGCATAATGCCACTCGCCACAAAAAACGGATCGCTCATTATCAAGAGCGGCAGCATTGCGGAGAACTGCAACTGCTGCTCAAACTCTTGCCCGAGAACAAGCAAGCCAGACTCCGTCACTGTCGTGCTATCATCAACGATGACAGACAGGATTGTAGAGACGGTCACCACGACAAGATATTTCAATCAGAACGGCGCTCAAAGCTATCAAAGCAACAGGCAAACTGTTTGTTTGCTTGGTGCCATATCGGGAACATATAGCCTCACGCGCGTTCCAGAGTTGGACTATGAAGTCATTGATGGCGGAGTTGTCAGCAGCCACTCAATCTACTCATATAAAGACAGCCGCATTGCACTATCAATTGTTGTGACAACAGGCGACTACGGGCTGCCATACAACGGCGGATCACCAGAAATACGTTGGCGGCTGTTTGTATTTCTTACCAACGTGAGGGATGTTCAGCAGCGCGTGAATCTTTTTCTGAACACACTTCAGCCTACCGAACCTCTCAAAACGTGGACAGCTGCGGAAATCCTAAGTAGCGGCGCTGGTCAGTGGCAAGCTGATCCAATCATCACTCAGATTGCAGCGATAAGCCTGACACAGACATGCGCCAGAGACGTAGTGAATACCTATGGAGTGTGGAGCGGAAGTGGAAATCCGTTCAGCGCAGAAAGGTTTCTTTCGTATCCTTCTGTGCAGGCGGTTCTGCCATCTGTAGCTATTACCGGACAAAGCTCGCACACCATATCCATTTCTGGTAGTGACCTGCTTGTCTGGGATTATTTCCAACCCGCTTTTCCTATTGAAGTAACAGGTACTTACCAAAAGCCTGGGCTGTATGTAGATTATGACGATATATCGCTTGTTTACTACGATGCATTCGGAAGATTGTTTTATGTTTTCCGAAACGATAGCCAGCAGGCTACTTACCAAGGGCAAACGTCAGGATCAACAATTCCTTTCCATATAAAAATTGAATCTATTAGGTACGTTTACAGCACAAGCGTTACGGACTTACCGCTATGACTTGGTTTTCAAGCATGATTCAGTACAACGTGCAGCATTGCTTGCCTGGAACAGAACTAAAAAAGCTACTGGGACGCATTGGAATTACCAGCACGCCCGACTGCTCGTGCAACAGTGTCGCACGCAAGATGGACGCATGGGGGCCAGACGAGTGCGAGAAGCCAGAACGTATAGCCGAGGTGGTTGCCGTCATGCGAGCGGAGGCCGAGGCTCGAGGTCTTCCGTTCCTCGACGTTGCCGGTCGCTTTCTGATTCGCCGTGCTATCAAGAATGCACGCAAAAACACGATTGACCGCTAAAGCCTACTGAGCCACACTAATGCTATGGGAAAAACCCCCACGCCCAAGGATTTCTACTCCGACGACGACGACGACGATCTCGTCGAGGGCGGCGGCATCCCCGATGACGACGGCATGATCTACCTAAAGGACAAGCATGGACACGCTGACCGAGGAGATTCTGTTAAGCGCAAAGCCGACCCCAAAGCCGCAAAGTTGGTTCGACGTTCTTTCAAGCGACCACCAAAGCGCAATCCTTGATGTTCGTCGGCAGTGGCGGCAGACCGCCGAGGCCAGCGGCATCTCAGCCGCGCAGATGGCGAAGACAATCGTCGCCAAGCTCGTTGACCGCGGCTACAAGATAAACGGCTACAGAAAGGTTCAACGATGGCTGACGCAGGGCTAACCGGCGACATCATGTCGTCGGCGGCAGCGGCGGCAACGCCAAAGCCCGCCCCCGACGCCGAACAGGTGACGCAGCGGCGTGATGGCGAGGTGCTCGAGGCCCGCTCCACCAGCCGCCGAATCAAGACGGTTGACGATCTGCTCGCCCATATCGAAGCGGACATGACCCGCTATGAGATCGCCTCATCTGAAGCGACTGTGTGGCAAGTGGCGACCGCCGGAAGCGACGGCGAGCCGACGGTCACCGACCTCCACCGGGTCTGGGTGCGTCTCAAGCCAAAGGCTGGGCCGGGAATCAAAGAGGCCGTCGAGGCCATGATCGCGGCAGCCAATCTGCCCCGCATCAAGCACAAGCCCATCAAGCCAAAGGCCCGCGGTGACCTCTGGCAAGTGCTGGTGGTGGCGGACTGTCATTTTGGAAAATATGCCTGGGGCAAATCGACAGGCCACGACGACTACGATCTGTCGATAGCCGAGCGGATGGTCGGCGATGCCGGCCGGTCGCTCATCGAAATCGGCGACACCTACGCCCCCGCCCGCAGGACGATCTTGTTCCTCGGCGACCTCTTCAACTCCGACGGGCCGTCTGGAGCGACGACCGCAGGGACGCCGCAGGACAACGACGGCCGGCTCCAGAAGATGATCCAAGTAGGGTGCGACACGCTCTTGGGGATCGTCGAGCGGTCATCCGACACCGCCCAGACCGACGTGGTCGTTGTGAACGGCAATCACGACGAGACGCTCACTTGGGCATGGTTGAGAATCCTGCAAGAGCGGTTCCGCAACAGCGGCAGGGTCGCCATCTCACAGAACTACACCCGCCGGCAGTATGTGACCTACGGCAATAACTTGATCGGCGCGGCCCACGGCGACAAAGCGAAAAAGCGTCTGCCGCAGCTTATGGCGATGGAGGCCGCCGCCGATTGGTCGCGGTGCTGGTATCGCGAGTTCCACACGGGGCATCTGCACTCTCAAGCCGCCGAGCGTTCGATTGAGACACAGGATTCTGTGGTGCTTAGAACCTCGCCCTCGCTCACGCCCCCCGATGAATGGCACGCAGGCCAAGGGTACGTTTGCGCGAGGCAGTGCATGGAGACGTTCATCTACTTGCCCGAGGGCGGCCTGACCGCAATGCACATCGCGGGGCCGTCCAAATGAGCGGCCGACTGATCGGACTCTGCGGGCCGGCGGGGGCCGGCAAGAATACCGTAGCAGAACTCCTCATCGACTCGGATCGATGCACATTCCACCAGTTGGCCTTTGCCGACCCGATCTATGAGTGCATATCGGTGATCACAGGCATCTCAGTGGCTGGCCTCCAGCAGCGGGACGCGAAGGAAGCCGTGATCCCCTGGCTGGGCCAAAGCCCAAGGCAGATGCTTCAGACGCTTGGCACTGAGTGGGGCAGAGAGACGGTTAACTCGCAGATTTGGATTCGGATCGCCATTGAGCGGGCCATCCCGCACCTCGCCGTGGGCCGCGGAGTCGTCATCACAGACGTTCGCTTCACCAACGAGGCCCAGGCCATCGTCGATGCGGGAGGCGAGGTCTGGAGGGTCATTCGGCCTGGGTGGCGGTGTTTGGACGCGAACGCGGCCGCACACCAGAGCGAGGCCGGGGTCGGCGAGCAGTGGATCGCCCGAACCATCGACAACTCCGGCTCGCTGGATGACCTCAGACGGCAACTCCTCGCTGCTACAATTTAAGTAGGCTACCGGCCTATATATTGTGGTTTTCCGCGGAGTTCACGATGAGCGACCCCCGTCCCTTGTCCCTTATTGAGGCCGGGTTTCGGGTGGCCGAACGATTCGGCGTCCCCGTCCTGCTTCTGGCCGTCATGGTCTGGTTCCTGCGTGACGCCGCTGTGACGCTTCACGGCACGGTTCTGGTGCCGATTGTGAAGAGCCATACAGAGTTCTTGGATTCGACGCGGGCGACTCTGGATGAGATTGGTAAAACCCAGTTCAAGCAAGCGGAGACGCTTGACGCGATTGCCAAGGATCAGCACGAAATCAAGGCCGCCGTCGTCAAGCGGACTGGTTCGGCAGACTCTGCCAGCAACTGACGAGGTGAGACAATCGCAACCTTCAGCCAGCTTCCAGGTGTATTGGACATTCTCGCGGTACACGGCGACGAAGTGAACGTCGCAATTTCGCTCGGCCGGGACGTTACTAGCTACTCCTGGGAGAGCTACGTTTACCAGAGCGACACGACCACGGCTGGCGGCGGTGCTGGCTCGCTCTCGGGCATCGGCACCACGGTAACGCAGCCGACCATCGGCATCTCCAACGCCTCAACTGGGGCGCTGGTGATCGGCCTAAACGAGACGCAGACGAATCTCCTTTCGCCGGGGACGACCTACCGCTGGTATCTGCGGTGGATTTCGCCAACGGCCATCACCCGCACGATCATTAGCGGAAGCGTCACGGCGGTAGCCCCATGAGCGAAATATCCGTCGTCGTCGTCGGATCGACGAGTATTTCAAGCACCGTGGGTAACGGCGACTCGGTCAGCGTCAATGTCGGCGACCAGACCATCGGCGGCGGCAACGGAGCCGCGGCGACCGTACAAGTCGGCACGGTCACGACGCTCGGAACTACGGCGTCCGCATCCGTTGTGAATTCTGGCACGTCCTATGCAGCCAAGCTGGATTTTGGATTGCCGCGCGGGCTGACGGGGGCAACCGGCCCCGCAAACTCGCTGTCCATTGGCAGCGTGACGACTGGAGCCACGGCGGCCGTCACTATCAGCGGCTCGGCACCATCGCAGACTCTCGCTTTTGTCCTTCAGCCGGGTGCTGCCGGTTCAGCCGGCCCCGCAAATTCTCTGTCGGTGGCAAGCGTGACGACGGGGACAACTGCGGCCGTGAGCATAAGCGGAACCGCACCCTCTCAGACTCTGTCTTTCGTGCTTCAGCCAGGGCCGACTGGAAATTCTGGGCCAGCCAATTCTATATCTATCGGCAGCGTCACCACCGGAACAACGGCTGCTGTCAGCATTAGCGGCACAGCACCGTCTCAGTCGCTCTCGTTCGTACTCCCAGCGGGGCCGGCGAACTTGCTATCCATCGGGAGCGTCACCACCGGAACAACGGCAGCGGTGAGCATTAGCGGAACCGCACCCTCTCAGACTCTGTCTTTCGTACTTCAGCCAGGGCCTGCCGGTGCCTCTGGCAGTACGAATATGTCCGACGCCACGCCAGCGGCACTGGGCACGGCGGCGGCTGGCACCTCAAGCCTCGCCAGCAGAAGTGACCACGTTCATTCGCTGCCGACGATTTCGTATACGGCCTTGAGTAACGTGCCAACGTCTTTCTCGCCGGCCACCCACACGCAGACCGCAAGCACCATAAGTGACTTCGCGGTTGAGGTGGCAAAGATCGGGAACGTGCTGTCGGTCAACGGGCTTACGGGCGCTGTGACGATCACGGCCGGCGGCGGCACTTCTGGGGCATCGCTATCAAGCGCTACCCCGCAGCCACTCGGAACTGCTGCGCCTGGAACGTCAAGCCTTGCCTCTCGAGACGATCACGTTCATTTGCTGCCTACGATTTCCTATACGGCACTGAGCAATGTGCCGACGAGTTTCTCGCCGGCCACCCATACCCAAACCGCAAGCACCATCAGCGACTTCGCCACCCAGTCCGCCCTATACGGCCCGGTCACCTCAGTGGCGACGAGGACGGGCGCTATCACGCTGGTTAAGGGCGACGTGGGGTTGGGCAGCGTCGATAACGTCGCCGACGCAAGTAAGCCCGTCTCGACCGCCCAGGCGGCCGCTGACGCTGCCGTGCAGGCATACTCTATTCAGAGAACAAACCACACTGGATCGCAGCTTGCGGCGACAATCAGCGACTTCGCCACCCAGTCCGCTCTCTATGGCCCGGTCACCTCAGTGGCGACGAGGACTGGGGATATTACGCTCGTCAAGGGCGACGTGGGGCTGGGCAACGTCGATAATGTCGCAGACGCAAGCAAGCCTGTCTCGACGGCCCAAGCCGCCGCAGACGCTGCCGTGCAGGCGTATTCGATCCAACGAACAAACCACACTGGATCGCAGCTTGCGGCGACAATTAGCGACTTCGCTGCTCAATCGGCCCTCTACGGCCCAGTCACGTCGGTGGCTTCGCGTACAGGCGCTGTGTCACTGACCAAGTCAGACGTGGGCTTGAGCGCGGTCGATAACGTAGCCGACGCCAGCAAGCCCGTTTCGACGGCTCAAGCGGCTGCGGACGCCGCGGTGCAGGCATACTCCATTCAGAGAACAAACCACACTGGATCGCAGCTTGCATCGACTATCAGCGACTTCGCTACCCAATCCGCCCTCTACGGCCCGGTCACGTCGGTGGCGTCGAAGACCGGGGCCGTCTCGCTTGTTAAGGGCGACGTGGGGTTGGGCAGCGTCGATAACGTGGCCGACGCCAGTAAACCCGTTTCGACGGCTCAAGCGGCTGCGGACGCTGCCGTGCAGGCATTTGCGATCCAGCGTGCGAATCACACTGGCACCCAAGCCTCGAGCACAGTTTCCGGCCTCGCCACAATCGCCACATCGGGGTCGGCAAGTGATTTGAGTACGGGCACGGTTCCTGCCGGCCGAATCCCCGCAGCCACAAACTCAAGTATCGGCGGCGTGATCGTCGGCACTGGTTTGGCTGTCAGTAGTGGCACCATCAGTGCGAACGTAGTCAGCGTTCAAGGCAGGACGGGCACGGTGACAATCACGACGACTGAGTTGTCGGCCGTGACCAGCATCGTGTCCGGCATTACCGGCGCGAACGCGGTGACGAATGTCGTCTACCTCACCGCCGCGGCGTATGCGGCGCTTGGCACAAAGTCGTCCACGACGCTGTATGTCGTTTCGGGGTGAAAAGTGGCAATTTATCTGGGCACCGCAACACCGTCAGCGTACTACCTTGGCAGCAGTGCCGTGAGCGCAGTGTACATCGGCTCGTCGCAAGCATGGCCTGTCGTCTCAAGCGCGACTTTCTCTTCGTTCAACACAGCATGGAATGCGATTGGCTTTACGGGCAGCGGGACGAGTGCTTCGCCCTATGCAAAAACCAATTTCCAAAGTTACTCCGCGGCAGACGGTGCGCAAGCGACCGTCGTCTCTGCTGGGACTGTAAGGATAACGGCGTCGGGCGTTGACTGCGACAATGCGTTCGTAATCTATAAAAACGGTGTAGCGGCTGATACTTACGCAGACAATTCTAGTGGAGCAGGTTTTTTGAACGGGAACGTCAACTCGACCATCACCGTCGCCGCTGGCAACGTAATAAAGCTCGGCGGAAGTTCAGACAATTTGACGTGGGGTGGCACACTATCTATCTGGTGGCAAGCATGAGCACATACAGCGTCCTCCCCGGCACGATGAATCTTGCGTTCAAGCGGGCTGGGGACTTCAGCGTACTTATCGACTTCGACTTCGCCCTGACCTCATACACTGTCACGGCAAGCTTGACGAGCCTCGTCTCGAACACCGTGGTGCAGGCGTTCACGGCCTCGGTCGCCGACGCCGCCGCAGGGCAAGTCTCTGTGAGCCTCACCGACACGCAGACGGCCGCTCTCGCCTCGGGCACCTACGGATGGCAGCTTGATTGGGTGGCCCCGGGCAGCGTCCAGAGGACGGCGCTCACGGGCACCGTCGAGGTCGTCGCATGAGCGATATCGCCGCAAACGTCGTCTCGCAGCCCATATCGGCGACGGTCAGCGGGGCTGGCGGGATCTCCGCGAGCGTCGGCTCGTCGGCTATCGGCGTGTCGGTGGGGGGCGGCATCGGGCCGCAAGGGCCGTCTGGTGACGCTGGAGGTGGCGGCGGTGCAACTCTGTCTGATGCCACGCCGCTTGCCCCAGGCGCGGCGGCTGCCGGTACGGCGGCAACGGCCTCACGATCTGATCACCGGCACGCGGCCCCCGCCATCGGCGACATCTCTGGCTTGCAGGCAGCCATCGACGGCAAGCAGGCGGCCGGGAGCTACGCCGCTGCCTCGCACGCCTCTAGTCACGCAAGCGGTGGCTCTGATGCGCTGTCGCTCGCTGCTTCGCAGATCACTGGACTACCGACTGCTGGCACGGCCTCAACGAACTACTGTGCTGGAAATGACTCTCGTCTATCTGACTCGCGCACGCCGACTGGAACTGCCGGCGGCGACCTCACGGGGACTTACCCCAACCCGACGATTGCGGCCGGGGCCGTGATTGAGAGCGACCTAGCAAACGCAGTCCGCAATCTGATTATTCATCCATTTCTCTTGATGGGAGGCTGACATGGCCCAGGCACACAAAGTTCTCGGGCAGAGCAGCCCGGCGGCCACGACGCTGACAACGCTCTACACCGTGCCGTCGTCAACGCAGGCCGTCTGCTCGTCGCTGACGATCTGCAATACGGCATCCTCGGCA
>Ga0114973_10000583_pt1 | contig 27720 bp, 23 predicted proteins | sample M_140807_MF_Meta_FD_87025 | JGI IMG/M metagenome (GOLD analysis project Ga0114973, IMG submission 87025) | Freshwater microbial communities from Lake Montjoie, Canada to study carbon cycling - M_140807_MF_MetaG | ecosystem: Environmental > Aquatic > Freshwater > Lake | place: Lake Montjoie...
AGACTGCCGCCACCAGAGCCATTTGCCGCCGCTGTGATCCGGCCTTTAGCATCGACGGTGATGTTGGCTGACGTGTAGCTGCCAGCGGTGACGGCAGTGTTGGCCAACGTTGTTGTGATAGCTGTGGTGCCGGTGCCGGTCACATCCCCACTTAACGTAATCGTTTGGTTCCCGGTAAGATACGTATTGGTGTCCACGCTTAACGTGCCGTTGCTGCCGCTTGTTTTCACGAACCCATTGCCGGTCAGATTGCTCAACTGCGTGAGGCTCTGGGTGGAGTTAACTGTAATCGTGTTGGTGCTGCGTGTCAGGCCTGTGCTGAAAGTCAACGGCACCTCGTAGGAACTAGCTGCGGTAAATGCTGCCGTGCCAAACGTACCACCCGCAGCACTAGTCAAAGAAGAAGCTGTCACACCACTGGCTAGGGTGCTGCCTGTCAGCGTCCCCGCTGGAGCCACGACAGCGGCAGTTGTGATATTTGTTGTAAGACCTTTGGCGTTGATCGTAATAACGGGTATTGCGGTGCTGCTACCAGTGGTGCCAGCGGTAGCTACGCTGGCCAATGTCCCAGCAGCAGTCACATTACCACTGCCATTAAAAATGGGCGATGTCCAGGTTACATCACCTGTTATACCAATAGTGCGTCCTGTGGCTAGTGCAGTGGCGGTAGCTGCGTTGCCTGTGGTACTCTGATTAAAAGTTGGGTAATCGGTAAGAGCCAGTAACCCACGACCAAAGGTAGTGGTCGTCAGCGCAGCGATGCTGGTCAGGTCACCGTCCAGCGGCTGATAGGTGCTTGCTGCGCTGGTGCCTAGCGCGCCGCTGCCGTTGATCGACAGCAGGTTATTGGTGCCGGGTGCTACGTAAAATTTATCCAGGCCAGTGCCATTCCATTTGTAGAACAGGAGATCACCAACTGACTGCGCGTGAAGTGCCGATGTCAATAAAATAAAAAGAAATGTGAGGTAACGCATAGTTTTGGCTAGGGGCTATTATGGGACTATTGAAATTGGAAATTCATAAATGATACCGCCAAGGGTAAATCGTCCAAAACCGCTAACGACGGTCACGGCGGTCTTGCTCGCTAATAGAGCATTAACCTCGGTTTCCGTGTAATAACGCTCATCATGGATATGGTCTCCAGCGGCTACGGTGCCCGCAGCAGTACCAACATTTTTGGTTGCAGCACTGCCAAGGTCTGCTGATTGAATGGCTGTGTCCGCTTTACCGCCTTGTGCCGCAGTGGCAAAAGCTGAGCTTGCTTGAGTGGCAGCAGTCCCTAAGCCCAAAGCCGTTCGTGCTGCCGTTTGGTTAGCTGCCTGCATAAAGGCATCAATAGCGCTTGATGTCGTAAGGTCAGCCATAAATCAAAATTAGGGTCTCTTGAAAAAGCTCACGCCGTCAGAGCGGAGAATAAAGCTAGTGCCATCCGGACGAAAATAGAAGCCACCAAACGGCCCTAAATCGCCAACGCCTGCAAAAAAAAACTGCCGCCTACAAAAGCTCCGGCGCTAAATGCGCAAGTTATTGGGGCAAAAGTTAAAGAGTTAGTTTCCATGTTATTGAAAAATTAGTTGGATGTCGCCGCTTGCGCCGTTCACCTGGACATTTGCGCCCTTCAGGTTAACTCGTTGCAGGCAAATTCGCACCGGCGAGCCGGTGGGGATTGTGATTGCGTTGCTTGAGTCGTGCACATATCGAATCGACAAGCTCACGCCCGACGTGTTCAGGATGTCAACGGCTCCGCCTTCCAATGATGGGAGCGCTTGCCAAGAGCCGGTAAGGGTAAGAGTTCGCAGCATGGGTAAAGACGCCGACGACTTGCCGGAAAGTCAACCGGGAAAGTTGAGTCATTAACGCGGGACCACAAGCGCCCGCTTGTGCTTGCGCTTCATTTGCTCTCTACGCCTTGCCGCACGGGCTTTGCGGGCGCTCCGCACTGCTCCGCCAATCTTGCCGATTTCGCGCATTTTAGCGGCCCGTTCTTGCGCGTGATGTTTGCACCTGCAACACTGCTTGGTAGTGTCTAGCTCATCCGCTCCAAGCAGTTGCCAGGATGCCCAGCGCTCACGCTTCGCCGTCTTGCACACGGCTTCACCGTTCACAATCAAGTGCTGTGATTCGTGGTTGATGGTCTTGCACCAGACGCCGGAGGATTGAGCCATGGGGTATTCTGCCCATTGACGCCGATTTGTAAAGTTGAGTCCTTAGCACCTATTGAGCTCTTAACACTTTCCGCTTGCGCTTCAATGGCTAATCGTCATCATGGCGGCTCAAAGGTTCTTCTGCTGTCACAGGGAGACCGGGATTCATCAAACTTTCTCACGGCCCCTCTGCGCAAGCAGGCAAAGCCCTCTCTGTGACAGCGGAGAGGGCTTTTGTTTGGTTGCTTGTCCTAACTCCAATTCAAAGAGGACAGCGAAGCGGAGACGTTAGCAGCGCGATAATGCAGGCTGTGAGAAGCCAGTGCTCAACCCCGCGCCAAACGGGTTGAACTCGCAGGGAGCGGCTTTTGCTGTGCTGGCGCGAGGATAAACAAAGCGGGCAGGGTTCCCCTCGTTCACTTCCTGCTTGCCGTGGGGAGGAGGGAGGGGTTTGGCAAGATGAGTGGAGGGATTGATACGCGTGCTAGGCTTTCCACATGGAAGAAAAACACAAAGGAGCGCTGCCCTTCGGGCTTATGGTTGCGGCTGGACTACTTCAAGGCGCGGGTGTCATCCCTATTTGGATGGGAATCATCGTTTACTGTATTGGCGGGGTTTGGCTCGTCGTGGCCGCGATGGACCTTAAATTCTAATCCTCATCCAGAGCCTTCGAGATTTGCCGAATCGGGTTTCCAAGAATCACGTCAGGCGCTTGTGCCGCAGGACCAAAGAAGCCGGAAAGGATAGTTCCCGCGCTGCTTGAAAGCCTATCAAGTTCAGCCTTCGCCTTGTCGCTATCCCCGCTCCAAAGATCGTCAAAGTTGGCAACGGATTTTCCCGCCTCTTCGATAGCCTGCCCAAAGGGCGAAGTTCCGCGAAACACCTTCAAACCCAGCGCAAGGCGGATGAAGGTATTCAACCCATCGCCCAGGACAAACAAGCCGTTCACGGGTCCGGCAATCAAAGCTGTGGCCCATTCTTCCGCGCTCCATTCGCGTTCCTTGTCGTCATCGCTGCCCAAGGCAGAGGCGAGCAGGCCGGACATGAGTTGTGTTGTTGCCCCCATGATGAAATGCGCGGTTAAGATCCGCTGCGCATCCATTGCCTTGTCTTTGCTCTTGCCCGTGGCTAGCCGCTTCGCTGCATAGTATTCCACGGCTAGCGTCTTGCGTGATTCGCTCGCAAACATCCAAACGGATTTCAAGAACGGGTTTGAAGAAGCTTCCACAAGCGAGCGGTTCACCAAGTCCGCAGGCTGCGCCGACGTGGCAATCATGCGTTCAACAGATCGAAGCGCCGAGGCTTCGGGGTTTGCCTCGCCAGCCTTCACGGCAAGGCCACGGTAATAATCGAAGGCGATAGCCGCGCCTGCCGCCGTCCATCCGGCATCTGTGTATTGCATCGGCATCATGCCTTTTTGCATGAGTTGGATAGCAACCGCTGCAATCGGCCCGTCTCCGCTCGCCTGCATGGCCATTCGCGCCTCAGGTGAAAAGCCGCCTTCAATTCGCCGCTGAATAATTGGAGACTTCCACATGGCCGACACGTCCAGCTTGCCGGTTAGCAGCTTGCCCAGCCCGACCGCGTAAGCGTTCGCGGGCACGTCAGCAAGGAGCGGATTCAAGAAGGCACTCGTCTGCTTCATAATGGGCGACACGCGCCAAGCGAGCCCCTTGAAGGCTCGCGCTTGATTCATGCGACCAAAGAACCCGTTTAGATCGTGCAGCGCCCAGGCCGAGTCATTGCCTTGACTTTCGATTGCCTTCATGCGCGTGGACATGGCCGACGCTGCCGAGGGTCCGTAAGTGGCAATCGTGGCGTTTTGAACTTCGGTGGAGCCAAGAACGGCCTTCATGTCCCGCAGGAGTTCCACGAACGAAACCCAATTCGAGACGTGTTCAAAGTGCGAGAGAAAAGCCGTCATGGCGTCCATGCGCCGCACGTTGTTACTGTGCGCTCGCCTGCCCTTGGTAAAGCTCGCCATCATGCCGCTAGAGTTCTGCGCAGCGTCTAGGCCGAGCGTCGAATCATTGCCCGCACGGTCATAGAACGTGGGTGCAAAGTTCTTCACAAACGGCAACGGCGCATGATACAGGCGACGATAAACAGGATCAACCAACGCCCGACCTGCAACGCGGTATTGCTCGCTCATCCATTCGCCAATCGCTTTTGTTTCAGGCGAAAGGAAGGCTTGGAGCTGTGTAATGCTTTCGTCTGTCCAGCCATGGCGCTCCATGCGCTCACGGACGGCGTCTTGGTTCCAGTGAAGAAGGTAATTCAGCGCCTCCATTTCGGACATGACGAGTTCTTTATTCGTGCCGGGATTGGTCACGCGCTCAATCGTGGCGCTCTGCTTCTGGCCTTCGGTTTCCGCCCATTGATCCAGCGCCATGCGTGCCTCGTCTTCGGTCAATCCCGCAGCTTTCGCCGTCATGGTGCCATCACTCAGGCGCTCCATGATTTCCAACGGAACAACCACATCTTCGGTTTTGCGTCCATCCAGAATGAACACGCCCGACTTCCGGCCTTGCTGCAACTTTGCCAGCTCCATGATTCGCTTGATCGTGGAGCTTGTTTTGAAAACGCGCCCCATCATCTCACGGCGCGAGGCTTCGACTTGGCGCTTAATGTCGTTTGACCGATTCGCGGCCCCGTAGATTTGCGGAATGAAAGCTTCTGCCACGGCGGAGTTTTGCCCGAACACGTCTTCCAGTTGTTGCGCCGTCGTTGGCAAAACGGAATTGATAAAGCCTTTCACAAGTTCCAGCGCCTTGCGCAGCGTGGATCCGTTGATTTTCTGCATCACGTTCTCCGCATCCGTCTGGCTTGCGTTCGGATTGCCGAGGATAGAGATAACGCCCGCTTTTCGCAGATCGTCCAAATACGCCTTGCGCTCTTCATCCAAAATCTTGCGCGTGTCACGGCCCATCGTCACCAGTGAATCGAGCCAGTCGTGCGCTTGCTCCAACGCTTCGGAGTTGCGGCTATTCTTACCCTTAAGGTCGTAGAACAGTTCGGCAGCGCCTAGCTTGTTAATTGCGTTGCTTGTTTCTTCGCGGGTTGAATCAGGATTGGCAATGATGGTTTCCAGGTGTGCAATCTCCTTGTCTTGCGCCTCTTTTGAAAGGTCCGAAAAGTCAGCGGCATACGTCACTTGCTCCGTGACGGTGGCAATCGTGCGGCCCTCAAACACTCCGCGCTTGCTCCGCTCCGAGCGGTTCTTTTCGAGTAATTTTTCCAACTTGGCGGCAAAGTGCTTCTTTGCAAACTTCTCCAACTCCACCTCTAGCTTGTCCAGCCGCCGCCCGATTTCAGCCTCGCGGGCTTTATCCGTGCCCAGGCTAGCGAGCTTGACGAATCCACCCACGCGCCCGCGCACTTCGGGCGGGAAGGCGGAGAGGATGGCATCGAGAATGCGCAAGCTCATCATTTGTCGCTCTTTTTCAGTCGGCACCTTGGCGCGGGCATCGTTCAGCCAAGCCTCGCTTTCTTTCGCCGCCTGCTCCTTGGCCTGCTTCTCGACCTCTCGCACAGCCTCACGGGCCTTGTTGAAAGCCTCGTTGTCTTTGCGACGGCTATCAATCACCGTGCGCAGCTTGTCCCAAAGCGTGTCGGGGTAAGCGTCCTTGAGTTTGCCATCATCCGCGAGCGCTTGCGCCATTTCCGTTGGCATGATCGTTCCGCCGTAGAACGATGGCGGCAGCTTTGGCGCGCCGTTGTAATCGCCAGCAACACCCGTGCCGTCTGTCTTGAGTTTGCCCGCTTTCTCTGCCGTCGTGCGAGACATGAGTTTCCCCTTTGCCAGCATGGCTGCAATAAAGGGATCATCGCTCAGTGCCTCAACCCCGCGCTCATAGGTTTGAATCGTGGCGCTCGTTAGCTGCCCCATGCCCTCATCGACAAGCTCACGTTCGCGAAGCTGACGCATGAACTTAGCTTCCTGCTTCAAGCTGGCTTCTGTCCGCGTTGCCGCCGCCTGCTTGTCCATGCCTTCGCGGATAGCTTCGCGACGCTCATAAACCGGCTTGCCGTCCTTGTAGCCTACGAGGGCAGGATAGCCCGTGCGCTGATCTTCACGGACTGCCGCCAACCTCTCACGCGCCACACGGAAAAGCGCCTCCTTGAGTTCGGGCTTTTTCATCATCGCCGCCATCTTGGTATCAGCCAGGGCAGCGAGATTGCGCGGGGCGAGGGAGAATGACGTGCCCTGATTGTCTTCCAGAGTGGTGATGACATCCAGCGGCACCACTAGACCGTCAATAATCGCGAAGTTGTCAGGTTTTACATCGGTAATCCTCACGGTCCCCCTGGACGTGGTTTTTGTCCATGTTCCTAGTGCGACCTTTTTCCAGCCATCGTCCTTGAGATATGCATCAAGCTCATCTTTGCTTGGCTTTAGGCCGTTATATTTCGCCTGGGAGATTTGAAGGCTGGACGATCCATTGGGGTGAAGGACCACCCCTTCAAAGCGAACAGATGGGAAGATTTCACTAAATGCTCTCCACCTTTTTAGGTATTCCAGAGGTGAAGCGTGAACTAACTGCCCTGGTTCGTTCGGGTCAAACTTGGCCCCAAACGTCTCAGGAAATGTCTCCTTGTAAACCCTGTCTTCTCGAAACTCTACATTGTGCTCGCCGCCTATCTTGTCAATTCGGCGGAGCGGTTCAGCGACGAAGCTGGCTTGGTAAAGTCTGGATAGCTCTGCACTAACTGTTTCGGGGCCGGTTGCTTGGCTCGTAAGGCCTCCACCTCCAGCATTTGCTGTCGGGTCAATTGCAGCGATGGCGTCGCGTAAAGTTTGCCAATCCTTTGACTCCAAGAAAGCGTTTGTGTAGCCATGTAGCAGGTTATCCGCTTTTGACCATTTTGCAACGGGTCTTGCCGACAAACTAAACGTCTCGCCATCCGCTGGCGTGTAGGTTAGGCCCGCTTCATCCACCCAATCAGACGCCATCTTGGCTGTCTCCGCCTCGTAGCGGGTTTGGGCATCGATGCCTAGCAGGTCATCGAGCAGGTTGTCGAAGTCTTCGGAAATCTTGCCTTCAGCGCGGGCCTTTTGGAGCTTGCGGGCAGTGCTGAAAATGCGCTTGAACAACTGCCGGAAAGCCGAGAGGAACGCGCTAAACTTACCCGCTTCCTTGTTGCCATTGAGCGCAGCAGCTTTCAGGCCGCGAGACACCACGCCAGTACCCAAGCGCCCGCCGTCCTTGCGTCGCCCCACCACATCGGCGCGGATAATGTAGCTGATGGCCTCCACAAGCTCGCGCTCTGTGTGGCTTTCGGGCAAGTAGCTTTCGCCCGTGGCCTGCTCTGCCATGCGCACCCAGATAGCGCCTTGTTGTGAGGTATAACGGCGATCTTGAAGCCCTTTCTTCCATCGGCCTTCAATGGTTTCCTCTACAACCGTCATGGCATCGCCGCCTTGATAGATACGGCTCACAGCTTCGCGAACGCCCTCGTTTTCTTCCACGGTGGACGAGCCGAGAACGGCCCCGATTTGCTGCATTGACTCCTCTTCGCTCAGGCCAGCCAAGCGCCCCGCCGTGACGATGGCTTCCCGCGCCTGTTCGGGCGAAATCCTACCTTCGGCCACGTCGTCGCGAATGTCGCGGGATTGCCTTGGTTGCACTTCGATGCGCTCGCCGCCGCGCTTCTGCGATAGGAACACGTCGGCCATGTCGGCCACGGCTTGAGCGTTGCGCAGTTCGCCTTCGCTGAAATCTTGGTGCATGAGTCCAATGGCTTCTTGTGCGCTTGCGGTCTTCACCGTTGCGCCGTCTGGCGTGGATAGCTGCCAGCCTTCGCCATCGCGCCGGAGCGCGTAGCCTTGACTGCGCACAATGGCGTTGATTTGCTCATGTGCTTGAGCGTCTGAATCGCGCCGAGTAGCCGCCTGCTTTAGCAGTTCAACCCGCACCTCTTGCGCAACGGCTCCAAAGACTCTCTGATATTCCACAAGCCTTGCCTCGTCATTCTCAATCGCTGCCACCTTTTCGGCCTCAGCGCGAGGAATCAGCGCGGACATTCCTTCGACATCGCGAGTCAAGGCGTTCACCTTTGCCCGTTCAATCTGTCCAGGTGTCGAGATACCCGCGCCAATGATGGCCAGCGGCAAGACTGCAATCGCCGTTGTCGCCACGTTCTCAGCACTCCACCAGCGCGCCGATTCTTCGGCGAGGGAGTAGCCATCAGCACGCGCCGGGACCGCTCCATAAAGCTCTCTCGCCAGCGATTGCACAGCCGCTGGCATGACTTGCTGAGCGTATTCTTCCAGCAATTCAGTTGGCCCACGACCGAGCGCGTTGATCGTCATGCGGGTAAGCCATTTACTGCCCGGCTTGGCTCCCATTTTGGCGAGCACATTGGACACACCGGGAATTTTTTCGAGATACTCGGAAGCCGATTCAACCGCAGCGTTGACCGCGCCCACAACCAGGGCCACAGACTCCGCGCCAGCGCCGGTCCAACCGTTGTTTCGGAAGTCAGCCCGCGCATCATCGGCAAAGCCGCCGATCATCAGCGCCTGCCCGATAGAATTGCGGGCCGCCAGCATGTAGGGCAGCGAACCGGCAGAGCCAAGCAAGCCGTTTTCCACCACTCCGCGCCAGCCTTCGCGGGTTGATTGCGCGGGATCAATGATGCCTTGTGCGAGGTCTTGAAGATCACGCCTGACTTGCACTTCAGCGCGGATCATGTCCGCCGATTCGTCAGCACCCACAACGTCAAGCACTGCCGCTCCAACGCTTTGAACTGTGCGCTCTGTGCCGGTTACAGCATTGCCAACCGTGCGGCCAAAGTTCTCGCCCGCCTTCTGCAAAAATCCTTTTGCATCATCCTTGCCCGCTGCTTTGCCTGCTACCTGGAGAGCGCGCAAAACAAGGTCGTAGCCGTTTGGGTCATTTAACGCCAGTTCGCGCAAGTCTCGCTCTGGATGCGTCCACTGTGCCGTTTGCGATGGGTCAGCGCCCGTCTCGCCCTGGAGAGCGCGCACGGTGCGATTGATCAAATGCCGATACGGAGCAAGGTCTTCGTTGATCTTGGCAGATGCCGCGCTCCATGCCGTCATGTAACGATGCTCAAGCTCTGGACGATAGCCAGGCTTCCCGCGATTGGCCTCCATCCACTTGGCTAGTCCTTTGCGGTCACCAGCAACAGCGGCAGCTTCCGCCGCGTCCACCATGCCAGAAAGGTCTTTGCCGCCGAAAATGAGCGTGTGTTCATCCCGCTCCTTTGTCACGTCGGCCTTTGCCTTGGCGAAGAATTGCGCGGGGTCCGTTACTGCCTCGCCCCATGTTTTCTGGCTGTATTGCGTGGCGAAGTGCTCCACCTCATCGCGCACTTTTTGGACCGGTTGCCCGTAGCGATGCGAGAGAAACCGCGCTTGCAATTCGGACGCCCGCAGATTGTCGCCCAATCCAGGCTCTAGCCGGTCAGCTTCCGCATAAACGCCGTTTTCCTTGTCCAATACCTTCGGGTCATCGAAGGCGCTCCAAAGCTTTTCACGATCTTGGTTTTGACGCTTTGCCAGTTCAGGAAATAGCGCTTGGCCCGCCGTTTCTTGCTGGACTCGATAGCGCTTCAACACGTCCGCAGCCCTTGCCTTTTCAGCTTCCGGCATGGCGTCGATGTGTTGCGTAATAAGCAGCGCATCGCTTTCGAGAATCAAATCACTTGGCATATTTGTTGATAGCCTCAACGGCTGCATTGAATGAACCGGCAGGGAATAGCGAAGAATCAAGGCCGGTAACTTCTGCGGGAATCGTTCCGCCTGCCTTAACGTAGAGCTTGAGCATGAGTGCTTTAGCCTCGCCCGTGGTCTTCACTTCGCCCGCCTTCGTGGCTCGCTCGACTTCGGCCATGATGCCCTTCACTTTCTCGCCAAGCGCGGCTTTCCTCACCTTGTCCTCTACCATTTCAGGCCGGACATTCTCTACGTCTTCGAGTTGATTCGCGGCATTGAGAGACTGTGTTTTCTCCTTGATGAAAACCGGACGGCCCGCGTCATCGGTGCGTTGCGACTTCCACTTACCCAGGCCGTCGCGGTCAAACACTTGCTCATCTAGCCACGCCCGCGCCACATCGAGCGGCATGTCTGGCGCTGCCGGGTCCGTCTTGGCGTCTAGCTTTTCCTTCAAAGTTTGCTCGAAACCCGTGTCAAAACGCTTGGCAATGGACGTGCGCAATTCCGCGATGCCTTGGCCCGTGGGATCATCCGCAGCTTTGTAGCGAGCAATGCGGCCCAACGTGCGCTCATACTCCGCGCCGTCGTTCATTACGGGCGCTTGTAGTTGGTTGCTCCAATCTAAGCGGTCTTCATCCGTGAGGTATGGGAACGCTTCCAGATCTTCCGCCGTCTTCACCTGTCCAGCTTTCCATAATGCTTTGACGGCCCCGTTATCATCGCCGCGCTTGCGATTCGTTGCCGCGGCAGTTGCTCGCTGCAGGTCAAGCATCTCCGCCGAGTTAAAAGGCCGCGTGCGGTTGTGAGCTTCGACCAGTGCCGCGCCTTCGCGGGGATCATTGTCGATAAAAAGCAGGAGGTCATCGAAGCGCTTCTTGTCGGCCTTGCCTTCGATTTGCTTCATTGCCACCGCCCGCTTTTCTTGCAGCACTTCGGGAGGTGCGCCGGTTAGCGCCCCAAAGTCAGCAACCGCAGCGTCTACGGCCTCCATGCTGCCACTATCAACGCCCATGGAATACTTAGCGCTGGCAGCAGAAACGCCGCGCTCAATCTCCGTCTTCGTGGCAGCAAGCCCCACGTCGATACGCCCCTTCATCGCCAGCGAATCCAGGGAGATTTTCAGCTTGTCGCGAACCAATGGAGCGAAGCCTTTTGCCTCGATAGCGCTGCGAGTCTTGGCGAACGTCTCTTCAAAGTTCGTCGCCCAGCCTTCGGGGTTAGGGTTGCGCATCCGCCATTCGAGATGCTTCGCCATAGCGCCTTGTGCTTCCGTCTCCGCTTCCGCCATATCCGCGTAATTCTTCGCCTCTAGGCGCTTCATCGCGATTTGCTCTAGCACTCCGCCAGCTTGCGCAATCGCCCCGCCAATGGCCGCGCCTTGTTGCGCCTGCGATCGTGCGAGGTCCAGCATTTGAAGGGGCTCGTTGATCGTCTGGCTTGTTGCCATAATGGCGTTAGACCGCGCCAGCCGAGCGCTTGCGCCACTAGCCAGCGGCATAATGGGCCGCGATTGACCAACCGGACCTTGATTCTGGAGAAGGGGAATAGCCATGTTATCGAACGCCTACAGTGGTGTTTTTGGGCGCTGAATTTTGGTAGATACTCGCCACACTGCCCGCGAAGTTGGAAGCGCCCGAAATGCCCGTTGCAATGGCCTGCGACTTGTAGGCTTGCGCTTGCTGATAACCGGCAAGGCGTGCAATCTCGGAGTCGTAGCGGCCCCGATTTGCTGCCGCTAGACTGGCCACACCTTGAAGTTTGGCGTCTAGCCCTTGCATAGCAAACTGACTGCCTTGGAACTCGGCCAAATCCGCAGAGCGGAGAAGCTGTAGGCGCTCCAATTCGGTTTGGCGGTGCGTTTCGGCGATGCTGAGTTGCTGCAAGCCCGCCGTCTCAACCATTAGCTCTAGCGGCGTTCCCGTGGCCATGAGCCCCGACTTTGCAACCCCGGCCTCTTGCGATGCGATTAAGCGGCGATCCGCCAGACGCTGCCGCGCTTGCCCTTCCAGGTCCGACCACGACAAGACGCCCGCTTGCTGCCGCATGTTCGCGGCTTCCGCCTCTGCCGCTCGTCGCTGTGACTCAGCTTGAGCAAATCCGATTTGTGCCTGGATGCGTCCAGCCTCGCCTTGCTGGCGTGCGCTTTGAGCGCCGATGAGCGCCTGTAGTTCGCCCTGCTTTGTGGCGGTATTCGCAGCTTGGTTGCTCTGGTAAATTGTGTAACCAGTGCCAACGGCACCCACGACGGCTGAAATAATGGCGGCAGTGACAGCCATTTTAAGAAACCCTCCTTACCATCTCAAAGGATGATGAATTTGCCACCGTGTAGCCGAGGCGTCGGGCCGCGTTTCGCATGTCGGACCTGCACATGCCGCGAACGTGCGTGTAGCTGCCGCCGTGGCGTCGATCAAACTCAGCATTAAGTGCTTTGCCCGCCAAAATTGAAAGCCCCGCCTTAAGTCCCGGCGCGGTCACTGGCCAATCCACCAAAGCGAAGCCCACGCCAAACGTGAGATAAAACACACAGAAGGCCAACGCTTCGCCGTCGCGCTCTGCAATGTAGGCGTCAGGAGGGAACCAATCGGGCGGCACAGGATGCGCGTTGCGAGTTTTCCACCATGATTCAAGCATGGGGTAATCGTCGGGCGTGTAATCCCTCACTGTAATAGGCTCAGCCATAGACTTCAAAGGTAGGCACGATGGCGAGAATGTTTGTTGGCATCGGCCCGGTTGCTTTGATTTCAATATCGAGGCCGTAAAGGTGGGCGCTATCCACGTAGCAAGGCACAATGCCAGTTTGCAACGTGTTCGTTGTGCCAAGCGGCACACACTCGGTTTGCACCGGCAGCGTGTCATAATCGCCCGTTGCGCCGTGCCTGAACATTGCCGCGTAGGTGCTCCAGATAAACACGTCAATTGCCGACACTCGCCAGCGTCGGCCTTGAGCGCTGCCGTTTTGAAGTTGTAGCTCGGTGCGCATGGGCTTCAAAATCCCCTCATAAGGAAGGCCAATCTTCCAGACTTGAGTGCCCGTCGTTGATGACACCGTGATTGCGCCGCTCGTCACCACAAACGAGCCCTTCGGGATGCCGTTGCAGGTTGCCCACACGGTTTTTCCTTCCAAGTGAGAAAGGCCGGTGACGCTGGTCACTGTGCCGGTCAGATTCTTGGTAATCCGGCAGTCTGCATAGCACATGCCGCTCATGTCACTATCGTTCAGCTCTGACCACCAATCGGATGGGATGCGTTCCACGTAGCGCTTCGTGCTGCTGTTAATCGTGCGCTTAACGCTCATCCATATTTCATCGGCCAAGCCATCGCTACCATAGACAGCGGCCACGCTTTCAACGTTGCCGTCGGTTACGAAGCGCCACCAAGCCACGACTTGCTGAGTCCGTTCATAGACTAGCACGGCAATGCTGCCATCTCCGCAAACGCACCAAAGCGAGCCGTCTGGCTGGCTAGCGAACGCTGTCTGGACGATGCCAGAGCGCAGGACGTGCTCAGAAAAGACGGATAAGTCGATAGCCGCGAACTGGTCACGCTCGAAGGCATACGTGAACTCGCGAATTTTCGTTGCCCCACGCTGAACAAAAAGCGCCACATCATCGCCCGACTCTGCCCGAATGCTTGAACTGCCGAAGTAGCTCTGCCGCCGCGCATTAACGCTCGTTGGCGTGATGGCCTTGCTGCCGTCGCCACTGTTCACAATCCACTCATCGCCACTGGTGCCGACGGCCAGACCTTCGCGCTGCGAGAGTAGCCATTGAATGCCGTTGAAGTTGTTGCTGTCCAGCGTGATTTCGAGCGGCGAAGTGTCCAAGCTTCCAAGCGTGAAGTTTTTGGGCTCGTTGATTTCGGCGAGCCAAAGCGTTTGGGGGCTCTTTTGTGTGGAGGCAAAACAGATGCGCTGCTCATGCTTCACCACCGTGCGAGGGTAGCCGTTCTTGTAGCTCCACGCCGATTCATCAAAGTGATAAGTTGCGGCCTCAAGATACACGTCTTGCAGGACCAGGGCGCGACACTGGAAGTAGTGCAGAAGGTAGCCTTCCGGCCCACTGTTCGAGCTGCTCGCGTCACCAGGGATTGGATAAACCGTATCAATCTTCACCAGACTTAGCGCCCGCGCTTCAATGGGTTGCAAGTAGGCAGTCGGCGAGCCGCTAGGCGTGCCAGAAGCAACGGTGAATTTCAGCCGCACGTTCCGCATTCCCGAGATTTCGCCCGTGTCCGAGATATTGCGGTTGCCGCTGCTGTCCCAAAAGCGTTCAACTTCCCATTCAGCCGTTAGCGGATCTTGCACTTCTACGGCAATCGTCCCGAACCACGTCCCAACGGTGGAAATGACCCATTGACCCGACATTCTAAGATTGGTGGCACTGGTGCCGCTGGCGGAAAGTGTGCGGGAAAGTTTGGCGTTGGTGCGGGTCTGCGCTAGCTGAATAACAGTTCCAACCATGTTGTCTTTCCACAAGCGGGCGTTGGCCCGTAGCCCGATGTATTCCCCGGCGATGCCAGTCGTTACGGCCCCATTGTCATAGAAAATAGGCGTTACCGTTGTTGTTGCAGCCTTGCCGCCCGGATAACTCACGCGGTAAATCTTCGCCGTGCCCGTGCCGCTAGTGCGTGTCACGATCAAGCGCAGCCACACAGCAGCGCTCTCACGGTCCCCTGGTAGCGCTTCGCCCGTGTAGCGGTCGTATTCAACCGTTCCCGTGCTGTTTGTAATCGTGTTAACAGTCGTCCAAGTGCCGCCCGTGCCGTCGCCAATGTCAGCCTCTTTCCGTTGCACCTGAATCGTTCCCGTGAACGTGCCTTGCGTAGTTACGACATAATTCTCTTGGCAGTAGTTAATCCCCGAGGTCGTGCTAGTAGCGCCAAGCGAAACAGAAAGCATCGCGTTCGGGTCTCTCTTTGCCGCCGCTTGAGCTTCAACATAGTCGTCGTAGAGGATGGGCGGCCAGTCGGGTTCAAACTGTGAAAGCTGCCAGTTATCATCAGCGATACGAACCAACTTATGAGGCGCGTAGTCGGGATGCGTGAGCCAGATGATGTCATTCTCCTGGAAGTGCTGAATGGCGAACATCGCCGACTCAGGCCAAGGCGTTGTCACTTCCAGCGGAGAACCGTCGCTTTGCACAAGCGCCCCGTTGCTCCAGAAGCGGGCTTTGAGGTTGGTTAGCTCGATAACGAAACGCGTGCTAGTGCTGAAATTGAACGGCAGAAAGCGCGCATTCGCATCGCTTTTAGTGCTGCCCAGGTATTCGGTAGGAGGCCGGTAAATCGCCCCGCCTTGAGGCTTTGGGATGAAGTTCTTCAACGTCCGGCAACCATTCAACGCTCGCTCGCTATCAAGCCGAGCGTCAAGTAGCGGCGACATTTCGCCACCGTTAAAAGATGAAATTAGTTTCTTGTTGGCCATACACCGAAGTTTCTCACGTTGAAGGTGTCGGGGTCTTCATCGGGCATGATTACCCATGCGCTGCTCTCCATAGCGTCAGTGCCCTTGGCATCGCGCAGAAGCGTGAACATCTCCGCCTGTAGCTCCTGCCGCCGTTGACTGCTCTGAGTCAGCCCAAGCGATGCCGCTGCCGCAAGGTCCAAGGCAAAGACCTGGACGAAAAGAGAATCCCACAAAGCGGGGTCTGTGATCTTGGCGACGTAGGCAAGCTCGATTTCGTCAGCGTCAATGATGAGCTTGCCCGCTTCCGTCTCGAACAGAGCGCGACCAGCACCGGCAGGCATGTCGTTGACGGACAGAACGCGCAGGCAATCGGAGGGCAAGGAGTGCTGATAAGCCCGCCCGAAGTTCGGCGCTTGCACCCATTTACCGCTTCCGCTGGTATAGCTGCCGCTCCACGTCGAATCGTCTAGCGTGAAGTTGTTGTTGTCGATCTTGGTAATCGGCCACGTCCCATTAGCGTTCACCGTGCCCGTGACGCTAACAATGGTGACACGGTTGCCCGTGACAAGGCCGTGCGCCGTGTGCGTGACCTTGATTAGTCCGCCGCTATTAGTCAGCGCAGCGCCAGAAAACGAGGTATAGCTAATCGCTAGCCGCGCCCGCTTGGTGGCGAAGTTCCAAGGATAGGAACGAAGCAGGGAATCACGCCGGACTTCATACAGGGCGCGGAGCTTGCGCGCTTCTGGCGTGGTGTCTGTCGCTAGCGTGGTAATACTCCCCTTGTCGCCAAGGTGGAGAAGGGCAAGATTCGCGATGTCCGATTCAGTCAACGCCATAAAAAATGTAAAGGCCCGCCGCCGTCCAACACCTAAACGACGACGAGCCAGTTGATGCACGGTTGCCCGTGCAAGGTTGTTATGCTTGACCCGACACGCGGAACGTAAGTTCAAACGTGTAAGTGCAGGCCACGCCGGTTTCAGCGGTCACGTCGGCTTGGATGATGTCGCCGACGCTCAGTTCAACCGGTGCCGTGGTGCCATCGACCGCAGCGAAGGCAACGCCCGCCGTTGTGATCGTGCCCGATGTTGCCGTCAGCGTCACAGCCGAACCCGTGAGGGGTAGGCGTTGCAAGACGAAGGCAATGCTTGAACTGGCGTTGCTCACCCGAACCCGCGAGAGTTCAGGGATGAGCACGCGTCCCGGCTTTTTCACCGTCATCAAACGGAGGAAGTCGGATGTCGTAATGCTCGAATCAATCGTCACCGAGACGACCGCTTGTTCAAGCGGCTGTGTAATCACTCCGGCGTTCGGCGCATTGTTGCGCCGCGAGAGGTTCGAAGCGATGTCTGCCGCGAAAAATGTGGAATCGTAGTTAGCCATAATCTTGGATCAAGTCAGGGGTTTAGCTTTCGTCGCAGGCGATGGTGATAACCCGCTTGTCCCAGCGGCGAACAATGCCCGTTTGCGCATAGGCCGAGATTTGGATGGCGTGACGGGCCGTAGCCAGTTCATCCACCTTGAACTCGAACTTGTTGCGAGCACCGAGGAATGCGCGACGGGTGTAAAGGAGGCAAGTGCGCACCGAGCTAGCCACCGAGAGGCGGTTGCTGATGATAACCTCGCAGCCGAACAGACCCATCGCTGGCTTCTCCAACCAAGCGCCGATCATCTTCGCCCAATGGTCCTGAGGGGCCGTTGAAACGAAATAGATCAGGTCTTGCTTTTGAAGCGGCGACATGACGAGAACCGGGGGCTCTGCCACGATGTCCACTTCGTCGGTCTCCATGATGCGGATGCCCTCAAGGATTTTCCAGGGAGTCATGCCGCTATTAGCAGCACTGCCCGTGATGACGTAGTTGACGGCGACTTGTTGAGCGGCCGGGAGCGCGGTGGCAACGGGAGCCTCGCGAGGCGAGACGTAGACGTTACCGGCAGCACCTTCGATGATGATGTCGTCGATTTTGCGGTTCCAGGCGAAGCGAAGGCTCATCATGACTTCGGAGTCAGGAAGATGCGCGTTTTGCAGACTCGCCTTGTCGTTGCGGTCGAACTTGTAGAAGGCCTCAAAGTTGCGGATTGCCAAACGGCGATCCTCACTTGTGACTTCCTTTGGGTTCTGGTTGCCGAAACGCGAGTTGTTCTCGATGAACTCGAAGTTGTTTTGCAGGTCTTTCACCCAGCGTTCCGTAACGCCGTCAGTGATACCGGAATCAACGATGATCGTCGCTCCCAGTTTGGAATTTTCTTGCTGGAGCTGGGTTTCCCAAGCATCAGCGAACTTAATGCCGAAATCGGCAGGAATGGATTGTGCAGCCATAAAGGCGAGATAGGTAGAAGAAGTGGATTTGAAGCCACTGCCCGCGATGCCGAGAAGTCCCCTGCGGGGAGTCGAGACGGTCAGTTCGTGCGGGCGGGAAGTCCTACCGGAGCCGCCTTAACTTGGATGAATCTTGTTGAACACTTTCGAGAAGCGCAAGAGGAAAGTTGAGTCCTTAACCCTGCGCTGCCGCGAGAGCGTAAAGCTCGTTGACCTTGGCCTGCTTGGCCGGGTCTTTGTGCCATCCAGGCTCAGACATGATGGCCTTAGCTTCGCCGCGAGGGTCAGCGCTCGAAACAGAGCCCTTACCCCTACCCGTGACTACATCTTCACCCGTGAGAGCCTTCACCCTCGCCGCCAGCTCGTCACGCTCCCCGCGCACAGCCAGCATATATTTCCACGTTCCAGCGCTTAGCAGGTCGGCAGAGTGTGGAGTAATCCCGTATTGCTCCGCCTCTTTCAGAATGCCGCCGATTTGCTCCGCCGCCTTGCCCTTGTCGTTGCCGAAGTGCTCCAACACTTGCTTGGTTTGATCTTGCAAGAACGTGCTCAGTTCAGCGCGGCCTTTTTCCGCTTTCGCAGCCATGGCCTTCGCGTGCCACTCCACAGCGGCCTTCGCTTGCTTGGGAGGCAATCCGGTTTCATGCGCGAACTTGGTGAAGTTGCCCACAAGTTCATCATCCCATTCGACACCTTCCGGCAGTTCGGCAGGCTTCGTGATGCCGTAGTCTTCCGGCTTCTCTGGCACGCCCAGGGCTCGGCGGAACTCCGCAAGCTGTTCGGGCGTCGCATCGTCGCCAGGGACGCGCAACATGCCCTCAGACTTCGCACGCGCTGCCGCCTGATTGTCGTGCAGGCGCTTTACCAAGTCGTTCACGGTCCTCGTGCCTTTCACGGTCCCGCGATAGTTCTCTTCGACGAGGCTTTCCCAACCGTCAGACAACGCGCCATCCTTCCCGACATACTTGTGATAGTCGTGCGTCGAAGTAGGCGTGCTTGGCGTTGGCGAATCTGTGACAAGTCCGGAAACAATAGAATGCCCAGCATCAGCAACTGGTGCCGCGCCGTCTGTGGATTCGAGAAGGAGTGTGTTGTGTTTGTGCATGGTAAATTATTCAGCGGTTCCGTAGAGATGCGGCCATTTCACCTGATAGTAGCTAGCAAAACGCTGGGGGTCGTATTGCTTCACCCACTCAACCACCTCGGGCGTCCGAGCGCCAAGTTGCGGAGACATGGGAGGGCATGGCGGGATCAATCCGGCATCATCCGCTTGCGGTGCTTGTGCTACCGGTTGCTCTGGCAATAGGGGCAAGTCCCGTGACTGCGACAAGTCTTGTCCGCCGCTTTCGACTTCGTGAACGGGCGGAGTTTGGTCTTGCTCATTGGTTGCTAGCTTCTGCTTTTCCGCTTCGCGCCTTGCGCGTTCTGCTCTGCTGATGTTGGCCATGGTCTTTAGGTGGTTGCGTTGTGTTCGGTGCCGCTCGGAATAGAGCAGCGATGACTTCCCGACGACCAGCGCGAACAGCGGCAGCAATCGGGTCAGATTCGGTAAAAGGGTTGTGCAATGGATGCTCGAAAGCGCACAAGATCGTCAGCGCTTTATGCCCGCCTGGAGTCGCCATCATGGCGCTAGCGGCCTCGTCCCAGCCTTCCTCCGCTTCCAGTTGGGCGATAAGGTTGTTCACGCCTGCCCTCCCTGCGCTGCCGCAATTTGCTTCACGACTTCGGGATTCTTCGCCGCTTCCATTATCATCATTTGCTGCTGCTGTGCTGCCTGTGCTTCTGCCCGTTGCGCTCGCATGTCGTCGCGCTCAAGCTCTGGCCTGATCGTGTCAGGAGCCACACCTCGCGCTCTGGCAAGCTCACGATAACCCTTATCAATGTCGATGTTGTCCAGCACGTCCGGCTTGATTGCGGCGATGCTGCCGCCAATCTCCATGACCGAAAGGAAGCCTTCGGTTTTGAGCGCCTCGATGGCTAGCACGATGCGGCTAGTGAACTTCACCGCTGGCGGAATCACGCCGCCTTCGCTCTGCATCTCTGCGGGCACATCGGGGAACGCCCCGCGATTGTAAAGCATGGCAAAGCCAGCTTCGAGAAGCGGTTGAATCAACTCAGTCAGCCGACGCGAGACGGCGGGAGCAAACAACACAAGCGCCTCGCGTTGCCGAGCCGCTACTTCCGTGGCTGTCATTTGCTTGTTGAGGCTTCCGAACTGGCGAACGAGTTGAGTCTGAAACACGCGCTCGATAGCGCGGCGGCAGTCTTCAAGCGACTCGCGAGCAATCTGGAAGTTGCCAGCCGTGGCCCACTCACGCGGGGCGTTGGCCATGTCATCCACGAACGTGACGCCGTTGCGGCGAAGATCAACGGGGCCTTGATGCGTCTTGGGAATCAGGACGCGGGGACCGGCTGCGATGCCTGCCAGCGTCAATTCCTGCTCGCGGAGATAGTTGGCGTTGCGAGCATCGGCCAGCGCCATGAAGCCGGGCGAGTAGCCAAAGATTTCATCACTCTCGTCGTCCGAAGGCCAGACCATGTAACGGCCCACGGCTACCGGCATGACGCTCATTCCGCTTTCACGCACAAGCGTCTTGCTGTCGTAGTGGACATAGCAGGAAGCAATCGGCAACGCCTCAACGCTGCCAGCCTCGCGCTTCGCAGCGTCCACAGCCTTAATGTCTTCGGGCTTTCGGTAGTAGATCGAGTGAAGAAATGCGTGCTTTGTGCTTGCCTTGGCGGGATTCTCCGCGTCTTGCTTTACCTGGAGCGGGCACTTGTCGCCAAACTCTTGCAGCGCGGCCTTCGCCGTTAGGCTGTATTTCCTAATTACCTCGTCGGCCTTGCCCTTTGCATTTTCAGCAAACACGAATTGCCCACAGCGCCACGATTCAAACTCAAGCCCGTTCTCTCCCATCCCAATAGCCGCGGCGGCTGTGCCAGGGCCGTTTAGCTCCAAGAAAGCCTCCATGATCTTCTCATAGAAATTGGAGCCGAGAACTTCCGCACGATAGACTTCCGTCGCCTTGTCGCACCAGTCTTCCACGACGGAAGATTTAACCGGATGATCCAGACGGAACCATGCGTCCTCATTGGAGCACAACCAATGCACATAGGCTGCTGCTAGCTCCGCGCTAGCGTGACAGGCCGTGAGGTCAAAGAGCTGAGTCGTCGTCGAAGTATCGGGAGCGGTCCCGCTCGGCTTTTTCGTGGACGTGACGGCATTTCGTGGATGCGTGTATTTTCGCACCTCGCGCCACGCGCTCAACCATCCGGCCTGCTCGCTAGCAAGTGAGTCGTAGCGCTCGCGAATCGCTGTGGCGTTGGCACCCATTAGGCAGCGCCTCCAACTTTGCCGAGTGAGGAAGCAACGCCGCCGAGGTAGCCTTTCGTTTCACCCGCGAAGACGGACCTGTTGCCAGACTTCGCACGAAGGCGCTTGCGTTGAATGTCCTCCGCTTGCGCCACGTCCGCGCTTGTCTCGGTCACAGGCGGGGGCGTTGGGGGCGCGTCTGGTATCGGCTGATTAGCAAGCTCAAGCTGCGCCTGTGCGATGGCGAGATTTTCCTGGTGCTGCTGCCGCGAAAGCTGCATTTGCTGCGCGGCTAGCTTGTCCTGCTTGGATGTGTCCTGCTTCCCTTTGAAAAGTGAAGAGTGCCCAAGCGCTTCAAATCGAGTGTGTGAGTGCCACATGCTCAACCACGCCGACCAATTCGGGAGAAATCAAGCGCTTTGTGGAGTCCTCAACACTAGCGATTCCAGCCGGTCAAACTTTCGCCAGCGCAGCCGGTTAGCCCGCTGAAACCCGATCCAGGGTTTAGACGATGGGAAGGAAGCCCACGCCTTCGCCATGTCACCAGCGACCAACCAGACGAGCCAAGCGTCGGCTTCGTCCTCGTTGAAGTGGTGCCACGGGTCTAGCAGTTCCGCCACGGGCGCGGAGCGATTGACGGCCCGCCCCATGCAAAAGAATTGATCGTTGTGGAAGACATGCCCCGTGATGAGATGCGCTTGGTAGTCTTCCACGAATGGCCTTGCGCATTCCTCGCGCTCATAAACTTGCATCGCTAGAGCTAAGGGGGTCATCGGAAGGCGGTTAGGATTTGCACCTGATTCGTGATTGCCGTGTTAAAGCCGGGAATCAACCCCTTCATTTCTGCCTCGCCCATCGTGCGCAGGCCGTCAGCAATGTGTGAAGCCCAATCGTGAACTGGCTCGTCTTTGATGGCCTTCCCATCTTTCACCTGATGGCGTCGGTAGGCTTTCAAGCCCGACACGCCTTTCGCCGTGGCGGGCGTGCGGAACTCCAGCGACGGCATTAGCTTTCTCATGTAGTCCACGCCCGCCCAAGTTTCAAAGATGCACGGCACAACGCGCACTTCTCCGATTTGAAACTGAGTTGTCAGTGCTCGCCACTCGCTTTCAAACGTTGAGCCCATGCGCTCCTGCTTGGCGTCGTGGGGCAGGAAGTGAACGCCAAAGCTGTAACCCTTCGCCTTCATCCACTCCGCTCGCTTGAGCGTGTTTAGGTCCAGGGCATAATCAACATCGATCACGCGAAAGATGCCCCGCGGCAACTTCTGCCAATACCAAACCACCGTGTGAAGCGCGCTCCCCAAGTCCCATGAGGTATGAACCGGCACACGGCCGTCAATGCGGAACTCTCCGATTCGGCCCTCAATCTGCGCCGTTGCCATTTCGTCGCCGTAGATTGCGCCGTCAATGCTGCCCTCCCAGCAATCCTTGAGCGTTGAAGGGTATTCATTCTTGATCTTGCGCGGCATCGTCCGGCGCTTGCCTGCATACCATTTGCGCTGTGCCTCTGTGAACTTGACGCCTAGTTCAGCCTCCACCTTGTCCAGATACTTGGCACTCACGTCGTCCACATAGCCGAACTCCAGCGCGTAATCGGGGCAGGTATGCCAGGGAAAAAAGAGGATGCGCCATGTCTTCGGCCCCTTGTCTTCCTCCTTGGCTTCCAGTGCCTCACAGACCAGCGGCCACACATCCCCAGCCTCTCCGCCTTCCCAAGTCGTTTCAACGATGATGATGCCATTTTCTGCCGCAGGCAGCGAGCCGGTTAGAATCTCGCTCGAACGAGTCGCGTCGTTCGCCTGAATCCACCCCCACTCCGAAACCCAAAGGAGTTGGAGCGTGCCGCCGCGAGCAGAGATGCCCGCCTTGAACGAACTAGCCACGTCATCGCCCAGCCTCCAGCCGATCCCAGACGGCGCATAGCCAGGGGGCAGCGTGTAGGCATCGCGGAACTCTGGCGACTGCTGCTCAAAGGCTAGCTTCACCTTGTCACGTAGCTTTTCCTCAGCGTCCCCGCCCGTCTTGTCAATGAGCGCAGCCGCACAGCCAGCGGTGAACAGGCAACAATCCAGGCAGATAAGCGCTAGAACGGTGCTCATACCAAGCTGGCGAGCCTTGGGAATCAAGATGCGCTGCCAGCCACGGATGAAGACGGCAACAAGCACTTCGATTTGCTCCTCTACCGGATCAAAGGGAATGATCTTCCCCGCTTTATTCTTGATCGTGTAAAGCCAGCGCAAACGCCAAAGCGGATCAGACATGGCATCTTCATCCGGCCTATCGCGTGCCGTCCGTTGCTCCCACTCCTTGCGCTCGGCTGGGGTTATCATTTCCCCCTCGCCCGAATGCGAGCCAGCATTGATTTCAGCGTGTCAGATAGATCAAGCGTGACTTTCTCCGCTTCATACCATCCACCAGCCTTGCCGATCTTGTCTAGCGCATTGGTGGCAGCGCTGAAGTCGTCGGAATCTTCGGCTTTTCGAGCGATACAAGCCAGTCGGCCCAACCATTTATCTTTAGTCAGGTCGAACTTTTTGTCTGCCGCGTCGCTGACTTTGCTTTTCAGTTCGGCGATTCTTAGAGCCACCTTAGATTCTTTACACAAGCGGCATCCGGTTACTTCCGCCGTCGCCTCCGAGCACTTCCCGCCAGACACACAATCAGCATAAGCCTGTGACGCTGGCATACCCAACGCCACCGCTTGAGCGAAGGCTTCGTGCTTTTTGTTCTGGAGTGCTGCCATTGGTTCTAGTGTAGTTATGCCAATTCGTTATTTCAAGCGCTGAAACTATGCTTTTCAAGTATTGGACAGAATCCCCAGCACTCCCTTTCATCCCACTTCCAACGGGATGCGGTGCATTGTTCTCATGCCGTTGCCCAGGACTCCCGAAAAAGATTCTTCAAATTGTGTGTTGACACAATTCTAGTCCTCGACTAATATCACCTCGTCTCACAAGGGACAGCGCACCGGCGGCTCCGGTCCAACTCAGCAAAGAATACAAGCTATGAAAATCAGCATCCACACCCTCGGCAAGCTCAACGTCAGCAGCATCGCCGATGCCATCGAAGAAATCGCCCGCGAGCATGATAGCATCGCCAGCGGAATCATTGGCCCCTCATTCTCCACCAGCGGCCCCGGCACTGGCTGGAGCAAGCAACACGACTGCCACGACTACGCCCGCCGCGCTCTGGGTGGCGACTATGGCGCAGGCTCCTACATCGACAGCAGCGATGGCCGCGAGGCCACGATGAACGATGATGAAGAGATCGAATGGTCGGAGGAATCCGCCGTGGAAATCGAGCTGCCAAGCATTGAGGAAGCCCTCAGCAACCCCGATGAGTGGGCAATCATCAAACGCGATGCCGCCAGCTACGGAGTCGAACAAGACGACATCGACGAAATCATCGAAGCCATCGAGAATCCCGACAAGTCTGAGGTTTGCAACTGGTCCACTGAGGCTACTTATGGTGTCCTTTGCCCAAGCGACGATGGTGAAGACCTCATCACCATCGAAGTCCAAGTCGGCGAATGGAATGGCAGCTACTTCATCCGCACCACAGACGACGCTGGGGGCGGCGATGATTGCGAGGACACCCTCTACGCCGACATTGACGATGCCATCGCTGCCGCGAAAGAGTGGGCGGAAGATCACGACGAAACTCCCGACAAAAACAACCTCGCCGAAGAAATCGCCAAAGACGGCTGGTGGGGCTGTGAGATGAGCGCCGAAGAAATCTTGGAGATCGCCAATGCCGCCGAAGGCCACCAGTCCGGCTCTTGCCTGTGGATCAGCAACAAGGGAGGCACCCACTGGGACACCGGCAACACGATCCGCGTCGAGGGCTGGGAGGACTACATCACGATCAGCGCCAACCATGACAGCATTGAGGCCGCTCTCTTGTCTCTGCAATCTGCCATCAATGCGCCCGTCGAAAACTGACCCATGCAACAGCCAGCAGGATGAAAAACGCCCCTGAACCCACACGCGGAGCGCCCCCGAAACGGGGCGCTCATGCCGCGTCCGCTCATCTCCACATCCGGCTCGATATGGAGCGCAAAAACCACTATACACGCTTTGCCAAAAAGCGCCGCACTGGAGACAAGACGCTCGCAGGCCTGGTGATCGAAACGCTCGATGCCACGACAGGCTTCGGCAGGAATGAGAACGCATAGCTCATGGACACGGCACCCTCAACGCTCGAAATCACGCAGGACGCGCCCGCCGTGTTCCATGCACCGCCTTATTGTCCGTTGCCTGCGTGGTATGTCGCTATCAAAAATGATCCGAGCAGATGGGCAGCAAGGATGGAAAAGCAGCGCCAGCGACGAGCCAAAGCAGGCATCAGAGAAGCCGAACAAAAAGCTGAACGTGAGCGCTGGGCAAAACTCCCTAAAGATCACCCGCGCAAAAAGCGCAAACAGCAACGCAAACCAAAAACAGTGAAGGCAAAGCGACAAAGAGCACTGGAACGCCTGACAGACGGTGACGTAGCAAACCGCTATCTCCACATGCACCTCGCTGACTGTCCAAAACCTTTAATCAATCTCAAACGCGAACACATCAGACTCAGTAGAAAACTCGGAACCCGAATCAAATCACTATGACAAACATCATCAAACTCAGGGAAAAGATGAGCGCGACCGTAGCCGCGCTCGAAGGCAAAAGCATCAGCGCGGAGGAAGCAATGGCGATAAGCCGCGCAGCCGCCGTGGTCATCGGCTCACTACGAGTCGAGTTGCAGTATCGCCAAATGCGCGCCGAGAAACCGGAGATCGAGTTCATGGATTCGCACAACAACACATAACCAGCCACGAGCCTTAGCGAGTTGGACTGCATCTCATGGTTCTCTGACGTTGGTATCCAGCCCCCGAAAAGAAAGTTACAAAAAGTTACATTTAGCGTTTGACTCTATGTAACCTTGAGTTACTATCATTCACCATGAGCAACCTCAACACACCTCAATTCTGGATGGACAGCAATAACAACCTCCGCAAGGCCAAAAAAATCAACATTGGCTACGCTGGCGGCGGCGACTGCAATTCAATTCGTAACTGGGTTCGTCGTGAATATATGCCAGTTCTTTTCACTGGTTCACGCGATGAAGCTCAAAAACTGGTGGCGGAAATGGGGGGCGAATTGCTTCCATGACCTCCACTCAATACAAAGCCACACGGGAGCGGCTGGGGATGACCCAGGCCGCTCTTGCCCTTGCGCTGGACGTGTCGCGCAAAGCAATCAACCAACGCGAGGCGGGCGGCACCATCACGCGGGAAGCGGCGATGGCCTTGGAGCTTCTGGCGCTCCGAACTAACCCAAAGCGCCGCAAGGGGGCGAACGCTTCGGATCAGTGAACTGCGAGCGCAAGCCTTTATGAGCAATACTACATTACCTACGAGCAGTTCACTGTATCCTGTTTGTTCGGCCTTGGATGGTCAGTTTGCTGCGTGCCAAAACTGTCCGAATGCGTTACTCTGCGGAGACATCGGCGAATGTGGCGCGGAGATACACCGCGAGGCATTTGAGCTAATGAGCAAACCGCCGTGCAACGAATGCGGGGCGATGACTGCCAAGGAAGCGGAGACGCTATGCAAATGCGGCGGTGATCGTGACCACTGCCACGGCTGCGACCTTTGGCCGAACAAAGAGATCAGCGACAGTTCGGCCCGAACTGACGGAAAACTTGAACCCGTTTAGACGTTCGCCCCAGCAATAGCCCGGTAGGATTGCCACTTGCACCACACCACGCCGCCCGTGCGAACCCGCTGATGTTCTTGGATGCGCGAGAACAGGCTTGAGCCAATGCCGGTAAGTTTCTCGCCGTCCACGGTTTCGCCAAGGTGTAAGCCTTCATGGGTTATCCAGTTGCCGATGCAAAGCGTGGTGCGATCATTTGAATAACGGTCATCGACAACGCTTTCGATGAGCGGCAAATCCTTAGCTTCCATCCGGTGAAGCTCGTCGATCACCAAAAACGGCGTCTTTTGCAGTTTCTCCAGCTTCGCCTCACGATCAAAGCCCACGACGGACGCGCAGAGGTCAAAGCCTCGCGTGTAAATGCCAGGGCTGTAGCCGTTGGATGCTCGCCAGTTCGCAACATAGGCCGCGATTTGAGTCTTGCCGGTCCCGCGCTGGCCAGCCAGAACGCACAAGCGCCCGCCCACAAGCTTGGGTGCCAGCTTTTCAGCCATTGCCAGCGAAGGCCCGACCATTTCGCCGAGTCGCGAGACGTGCCGACGTGGCCAGCAAGGCGGCAAAGGCAGTGCTTCGGACTCGCGCTTGGCTGGCAGCATTTCGCAGGCAGGGCAGACGATGACAATTCCCAGCGCGTCAAACTCGTTGCCGCATTCCGCGCAGTTCTTGCGCGTCACGGTGGAAAACAAGCGTTCCAGCTTGGATAGCGAGGGCAGGCCATCGCGGGTTTCAAGGTAGCCGTCGATTAGGGTTTCAGGTTCGGTGCTCATCGTGTTTTCTGTTCGGGTTGATCTTCAAACCAAGGGACATCGTTTTCGCTCATGCCTGCGGTGGTCACGTTGGACCGGCCCTGCGGCTTCCAATTCCGCCAGCGGTCAATCTCTCCGCGCCAGTTGTTTAGCAGTGTCAAAAGCTCTGTGCGGCGATACTTGACGCGCTCGGTGTAGGGGCCAGCCAAGACAGCCAAGCCATCGGCCACGGTTTCGGGCGAAAGTTGCTTCCAGGCTTTCAACTCCCTCTCGCTCCATTCGGTCGTCGGGCGTCGGCTAAACCACGATGCTACCTCGATCTGCTGAGGCTCAGGACTCCAGCCCGTCGCCTCGCGCATACGCGCAACGCGCGGGGGTGGGGGTGCGGATGGGGGCGTGTGGGAGGGTGCGGGGAGA
>Ga0114973_10000584_pt1 | contig 27678 bp, 23 predicted proteins | sample M_140807_MF_Meta_FD_87025 | JGI IMG/M metagenome (GOLD analysis project Ga0114973, IMG submission 87025) | Freshwater microbial communities from Lake Montjoie, Canada to study carbon cycling - M_140807_MF_MetaG | ecosystem: Environmental > Aquatic > Freshwater > Lake | place: Lake Montjoie...
AATAATGATTTTGAAATTTATGATGGTTATATTATAATACAAAATTATAATATTGAAAAGAATATATTAGAAATTAATAACAATTCAATAAATAATAATAAATTATTATACGGAAAAATAGTTAAATTTAATATGACCCTAGATGAAGTAATAAAAAAAATGGAAGAAATAGAAGAATGTAAATTAAAAAATAGAACAAAATACACATTAACCACAATATGGGCAAAAAAAGTATGGGTAAATAAAACTTTTGGTGGAGCCTATAAAACATATATTATTTACTAAGAACGTTTTTACATTGTACATTTATACACAAACTCTATAATAGTTTGCTTCAATTGCTGTTTTACTTGGTCTTATTATATGGCATATCTCACCTGGACGAATACCAATTGCCCTTGCAACAGGATCAAATCTTGAAATTTCAGGGAATAATGATTTATCTGTAATATTATATTTATTCATAATATTAATAACCTCTGAATTAGATAATACGCGATGTTTTGGGACAAGTGTATGATTCAAAATATTAAATTGCAAGCGTTTAATACTCTCTAATACAATAAATATCCCATCTCTCTCCCATATCTGTTTTGATTCATTAATGAGTGTATCATTTGGTTCATCTTTAATCACTATATATAATGTATCTTCTTTGGTAAGAATCTCTTCTAAATGAAATAAATCATCAATCATTTCTTGGATATTATTTGGACGAAGACTTTTACCTAAATAGAAATGTATATATATTTTCTTTTTTCGTGTTGGACTTATAGTTGACGTATTTGATTCAGTTGGAACTTCATTTTTTTCCAAAAGCATATCTAATTGATTATTTTGTTTCATAGTATTTAATTCACTAATACTAAAATTAGCGTATTCTTTTACGTTATATCCATCCTTTTCCATCAATTCTAAGATTATATTTCTTGATTTATATAATTGTGAAATTAAAACGTTTGAAATATTAGCCGCCATATTTGTTTTTATATTATGCTAATGAATTATTTTTAAATTCAATTTTTTATAAAAACAAATTACAAAATACTAAAACACCAAAAAAACACCAAAAAAAACACCAAAAAAATACTAAAAAAAACACCAAAAAAATTATAAAGATATCTTTTTTGTCGCACCTGTATTTGTATTTTCTTTATTTTCATAATCTTCTTTGGATTCTTTTTCTTCTGGTGTTGGCTCTGGTTCTTCTACATCTAGAATGGAATTATTATTAGGACTATTACTATTATTTGTATTACTCTTTATTATAATAGGTGTATTATTAGGACTATTCGTATTGGTAGGAGTATTTGTTGGTGATGTAATTACTCTAAATACAGGAGATGGAGGTTCTTCTAGTTCTTCTACTTCATATAGTGATTCTTCTGATGGTTCTTGTAATTGTATATTTTGTTGATTTTGTCCTTGTTGTCCTTGTTGTCCTTGATTTATATTGTTAGTCAAAAAAGATGTCCCCTGTTTACGCGCATCAAATAACTCTTTTTGGTCCAAAATAGCTTTTGCATATTCATTATATATTTCATCTAATATTCTATATTGTATTTTCATCGGCTGTTGTATAATATATTTTTGATCTTCTTTACTTAAACTTGTAATAATATCATACTTTCCTATATATTTATTTTTAACATTCGTTGTTCCATCTGGTTGTGTAGTAAAAATATACATAGCTTTTACAGGATTTTCTAACATTTCAGGTGTAATTTCAGGCATTTCTGATTCTTCACCAGGTAATAATACATATCCTTTCTGTTTATCCGTTATCTTCAATATATCTTGTAACGTTTTTGGTTCTTCACTATGAGTAGTAGGCATTTCTACCAAATATTGGTCTGGTATTTCAGGTTTTTCATAAGGTATGTCATTTCTTTCAACTGGTTTTGATTTATCTAATGTATTTTTCCTGATTATTGACCTTACTACTTCGTCTAGTGGCTTAGTATCATTTAATAACTGGGATATATTATTTGAATAAGACATACTCAATAATTGATCCACATTTTCATCTGTAATAATTCTCATTTGAACATTCATTACTTGTAATTCTTGTAATAATAATTTAAATGAATAAGGAATTCTTAAAATACTAAATGAACGACCAAACTTGCTTATGTTTTGTATATTCATCGTCCCATCAGGATTAGTATGAAATTGAATAGGTCCATCTGCCAATGGACTCAAAAATAAATTTTTATATTTATTATAAATAGCAATACATCCTGTTTTATTACATACTGCCATATAATATTCATCTGCTCTTACTAAAAATGATTCATTTAAAAAATAAGACATACCATGTGCTAATACACCATCACGTTCCATCTCACCAATACGTAACCCTCCATCATTTGCACGCCCTTGTACCGCTTGTCTTGTTAATGCCGTGTTTGGACCACGTGCACGATAATTGATTTTATCTTTTACCATATGTTTTAAACGCATATAATATGTTGGTCCAATATAAATATCCGATTCCAATTGTTCACCTGTCATTCCATTATATAAAATCTGATTTCCACTAGAATTGAATCCTGCTCTTACCAATAAAGGCGCATAAGTAGAATAATTACTTCCTTTTACTTGAAATGCTGTACAATCACCAAACGCACCATAACTCGTACATACTTTACCAAAAAGGGATTCTACTATTTGTCCAATAGTCATACGTGATGGAAGTGCATGTGGATTTATAATTAAATCAGGTCTTACACCATCTGATGTAAATGGCATATCTTCCTCAGGAATAATGAGACCTAATGTTCCCTTTTGTCCAGCCCTGGATGCCATTTTATCTCCAATTGCAGGAATTCTTTCTTCACGAATTCTCACTTTTGCAACATTAAAGCCTTCTTCACCCATGGTGATAAACGATTTATCTACTACTCCGAGTTGTCCCTTCTTAGGTTTAACAGACTCATCTAATAAAACATCTTTATTGGATACATCCGAATTAATCATTCCTATTAAAACTGTTTTATCATTTACTTCCGTGTTTTCTTTAATAATTCCGTGCTCATCTAATAAGCTATAATCATATTTTTTATTCATTTTTACCAAACCATTATTTTGAATATTAGCAAATTTTTTATTATTTGTACCATTTACCTTTGAACTTTCTTCATGTGCTTCATACATAGAAAAATAACTCGTTCTAAATATACCACGAGCAACAGACCCAGCATTTATTAATATAGCATCTTCCACATTATATCCTGTGTAACTCATAATAGCAACAATTGCGTTAATTCCGTAAGGTTGTTCTTCATTATTTATATATTTCAAATATCTTGATTTGATAAGTGGAATTTGTCCATAACTTAATATTACACCCATCTTATCAATTCTCATTTGAAAATTGGAATGATATACAGAAACGGCTTGTTTACTTTGACCACACGAAAATGAATTACGTGGAAATGGATTATTTTCAGGATAAATAATCTGATTACCCATAATACCAAATAATAGGGATGGGTCTATTTCAATATGTGTATAATACTTGGTTTTTTTCAGATCATCCATAGTAATTGCTATCAATGCTCCTTCTTCTTCTGATGTATCCACATAATCCACAACAGATTTATATTTTTGTAATATATTATAAATAATTTCCTTTTCTTTTTCTTTCCCTATATCTGAATATAACTGTTGTAAATCATAGATTTTGTTTTTCTTTGATAAAAAATGTTCATCATCTTTATTTTTAAGTCCTGAAACTATCTGTTCCCATGTGATATCTCCCTTATTTAATAATTCAATTACTTCTTTTCTATTAAAACTTTCTTTACCCTTTTCTATATAGTATATAGGTCTAGATAATCGTCCAGCATCAGTGTATATATTTATTTCATTATTTTCATAATCAAATGTTATACTTGTATATATGGGTAAAATACCATTTCTTCTATATAATTTAAGTGTATTCACTAGTTCAATTGGACTATCATTCACACCTATCCAATTTCCATTGACTATTATTTTGGAACTATTTCCCAAATATTCAGGATCACATTCCATAAGCACTTTCATAGAAGTATTTACACGTAACCATTTTATAAGTGGATGAGCAGATGAACCACTAGTAATATATGTGCTTATAGATAAATGCTTATGTAAGCCAATATTACCACCATCAGGCGTATCTACTGGATCTATAAAACCCCATTGCGAACTATTTAAAAGTCTTGGTCCAACCACTTTCGCACTTGCATCTAATGGTAAATTGATTTTTCGTAAATGGGACATAAATGTATTCCAACTTAGTCTATTTAAATCCTGTACGACACCCAAGCGTTTAGTATGCGACTGTGCGCCCCAGTTGCCCTTAAATGCCTTTTTAAGACCTGATTCAACAATTCTGTCTTTAAAAAATTGTTTAAAATTTGATTCAATGAGAGAAATGAAATTATCTTTATATTTATCTGGTTCTTTTGGATTGGCCGTAGATTTACGCTTCTCTCTATTTGTCATTGTCTCATCTTCTTTATATTCACCTTTATGATAATAATATTCTTCATCAATTTTTCTTGTTATATCTTTTTTTTGTATTAGATAATACTCACGAAATAAATTATATAAAAGGGTTCCTGTCAATTCTACTCTTTTGAAACGGAAATTATCTCTATCTGTCGGTTTTTTCTCTTTTTTAAATACTTTTAATAAATTATTTACCATATATCCGATAAAATACGCCTTATCTAAGAAATTTAGCTCACCAACATGAGGTAAAAAATAATTAGATAAGATTTCCATCACACTAGATATAGTTCCTCTCTTAGTGAATGTGGCTATATATTCTAGTGCGGTTTGTTGATTAAATATTTTATTTGCATCATGTACAGAAGGAATAAATAAATCAATATAACTTTTATTTTCTTCAATATCTAATAAACAGGTTTTAATGATATCTTTATCAGATATTACACCAAGTGCGCGCATTAAAATGAATAATGGGACAACTTTTTTCACATTTGGAACTGCTACTACTATTTGATTATTACTATATGTGGGTGAAGGTGCTACAATATAAACAGAAGTAGTTCTGATTTCTTTGGATGTATCTTCTGAAACAGATCGAATTTCAGCAGAGTGACTATATGTGTCATCTTTTTTATTGACTTTTAAATATAACATATTATCTGCGAACTTTTCTTGGGAAACAATAACCTTTTCTTTTCCATCAATAATAAAATAACCGCCATAATCATTACGACATTCGCCCATATTAAAACGCACTTCGGTAGATAATGATTTTAAAATACATAAATCAGATTGAAGCATAATCGGAAATCTACCCAAATATACCTTATCAATCGTCATAGTATGCTCTTTTCTCTCATCGCCTATATAATAAATGAAATCTACTTCCACATCATAATGAATAGTAGTACCATACGTCATATTTCTTAGGCGTGCATCATTTGGATACATATAATGGGCTGAATGCTCATCATAAATAATAGGCTTTCCTAAATAAATTTTATTTCCATCTTTACCACCTAAATATAAAAAACATTGATTAATTTGTGTAGACTTAGTAGTGGTACTTTCGTCTTCTCTCTCCATGAATCGGATAGGATTATTTTCCCGAAATATTTGATTAATTCCATTATTAAAAAAATCATTATATGATTCTAAGTGATGAGCCACCAAATTATTTGGATTATCAGTGAAATATTTATCAATTAACTTCCATGATATATCACTCATTTTGTTTTGCATTTCATTTTGCATTTTATATAATATTAGTCATATTTTTATATTATAATAATGTATTTTTTATAATATAATTTATATTATATAATTTATATAATACAATTGGTATAATAAAAAAATTTGATTCTTGATTTATCTAATATTTATTATCTAATATTTATTATCTAATATTTTATTATCTAATATTTTATTATCTAATATTTATTATCTAATATTTATTATCTAATAGTTTGTATACTTATTCAATAGTTTACTAATTTCACTACATCTTATTTCTATTTGTGACTCATTAAAATCACTATAATTAATAGCAATATTTCTAGTAATTTTACAAGAACTCTCTGAATATGATTTTATTTTTTTATCATAATCCTTACATCCAGCAGAACTATTACCTTTATGTCCATTCTCACTATTTTTACCTTCTAATAAAGTTAAATTACCAATATTATTTATTAGCTGTATTTTTTTTAGTTTATCTTTATTTTTTTGTGGAACAATATGTTCTAACGTTAAAGTCAATGGAACCGTATGAATATCAGTATTTTCACATGTTTCAAGAAAGAACAATAAATGGGTTGCATTTGTTGATTTGAAAGTTAATTCAGATAAATTATTTTCATAATTATCATAAGAAATTTGTTTATCCTTATTTTTTTGTAAACATCTTTCTATTTCTCCATAATAATCAAACGAATTATCTTTCAAATAACAGTTTATAATCCGTATAAATTCATTTGAATAACACAAGTTATTAAATCCGCGTAAAGTTGTAGATGTTCCTATTTGTCTAAAATACCATTTTGAAAATAATTTAATCAATTTATTATCTATTGTCCCTTTAATATAACATACTGGTAATAAACACCACATATAGGCTTCCCAATTTATGCATACACGTGAAGTATTATTAAGTAATCTTCCGAATTTATCCTCCGTTATGTTATCCATAATTTCAAATAATTTAGTTACTATATCGAAAAACTTTCCCAACTCAATATACGTATTATCTGATTCTATAATTGAACTGTATAACTCTTCCACATTAATAGTTCTTTTAATTTCATTATTGAATAATTGTATTGCTACATCAAATATTTTCTGTCCAAAATTTTTATAAATTTTATTTTCTTTATGTTTTAGATTTTCCCATTTATTATATACTTCAATTTTTTTATCGTCTGCTACTTGAACCAAAATGGGATTTTTAATCAAGTCTAATACTTCCACATTTGCGCCTCTATTATTTTCCCAATCAAAAATTCTACTTACATATACTGGGTCATAACAGTCATAAAACTGTACATCAATATCATTCAATATAAATTTATATAATTGAATTTTTGTAGATTCATCATATTTCTTTTTAATTAGATAATTATATACATATTTATAAGCAGTATATAATTTAGATGTTCCAGAAGGTAATTTAAACTCATGTTTTTTTACCAAATGTCTTATAAAATCTTGTTCTCTTTCTATTTTAACATGGCATTTATTACATATGTATCCATTACAATTATTTTCTTCCTCATCATCATTATCTTCATCAAGTTCGTCATAATTATCTTTTGATAAATGTGTGTTTTCCATATAATTAATAGATAAATCTATTTTATCATTAAATATATCTACTAGTGCTTTCATATCATTAGGATTAATACAGTATAATTTAGGTAATATTTTAACATTATAATCATCTTTAATTTTTTGTTGATGACTTATTAATGTATCTAACTCAATATCTATTGTTAATAAATCTTTAACTTTCTGTTTAAGTTTTGGTTCACACAATGAAATACAAAGAAGAATTACCATAATTGTAAGAATCCTTTGTTGACCATCATAAATAAAATTTTCATTTTTATATTTTAGATTTATAATAGAGCCCATTTTTTCAACATATTTACCTTCCTCAAATATATGTGTAATATCATCTAAAAACCTTTTTATTTCTTTATCTGTCCAAGAATATTCCCTCTGATTCATAGGTATTTGTAGTAGTCTTTGTAAAATAGTACACCATGTTTCTTGATTTGTGGTGTATGGTTTTTCTCTTGATCTTAACATATTGAATATATTATTAAATATTATTTATTACTTTAACAAATAATATTTTTTTCAATTTTTTTCAATTTTTTTCAATTTTTTTTAATTCATTTTATTAGATTACGTTTACTATAATTTTTTATTACTTTTTTTGTTCTATTATTATATTTCTTTTTTGATGAAATAGTAACCTTATTCATTTTATTCGTATTATTCTTATTTTTTTGTAATTTATTTTGTTTATCAATTGAAAATTCTGTCCATGGTTGACTAGGTCTATCAAGTACATAAGGTGCAAAATTTGCCCATTGACGATGTTTTTTAAAAAACTCTTTGGCAATAAAGGGGATTCCACATGAATTCCCAAAACGACCAATAAATGACATTTTTTTTGCCAAAGTTGTATCACATACAACTCCATCCACTGCACCATGTGGTGCATATGGTTTGGGTCTGTTTTCTTGCGACATATATTCCCTCGCGTCTAAATCGTAATGTGAACAAACAGTTCTAGAACATGGATTATTATCTTTATTTAAATAGACATCATAATGATCAGAGATAATTTTTTTTGCGATTTCAATATTTAGTTTTCCTTTATATTCATCCATTAAATCACCCAAACGAACCTTTCTAGCTCCCTGATGTCTACGTATATCATAAAATCCTGAATTTTTAACTTCCAAGTTACGTATTCTTTCATCATACGGTGCATTAAAACCTATAAAAAAACCATTTTTAGTTCTCTCCACATTATGATATTTTAATCCTAATTCAATTCTTAATATTTCGTTTGTATTTGTGTCTCCAAATAACCATGAATTTGCATAATCTCCTGAATTTCCCTTTAATAAAAATTCTATATATTGGTCCAAATTATTACCATATTGCATAGCTTTTCGGATTCTATAACCAATTGGAAATTTTAATTCATAAGGAATAAATCCACCAATTGTCGTTTCTGTGCCTATGATTCCTTTACTCGTAATAAAAAAATCTGTCCCACTCCATATAAAACAAGGAGATGTCTGCATAATAAAACGATGGCCTTCGGTAGGATTTAAATCTAGTACAACATTCGCATATTGTCCATCAATATAATCAGTAAAAGTATTATGAGCTACTACTATTTTCCCATCTTCGGTCCAATCACCTACTGCAATAAAGGCACTACATTTTTCCTTTGCACCACCTCCTTCTTTACCACCTATTGAGTTATCTCCTTTAATAGTATACCAGTAAGGAATAGAATAATAAAAATTCCACGCAATTATTTCATCTACGGATGTTTTACAACCACCAGCATTACATCCTTCTGCAATTCCTTCCATTTCTTCATAAAATTCCTTAAAATCTGTTTTTGTCATTTCTTTAAAATCTTTACTAATTTCATTTATAAAGAATTCCCATGTCATACCATAAGACTCAAATGAAGTAAAATGTAACATTTTTTGTATTTCTTTGAAATCATTTGCACAAAAATAGCCATAAGCATATCCTCTTTCTCTCGGTTTTCCTTTTATAGAAATATATTTCCATCCATTTTTTTCATACATAAATCCATTTTTTATTTTCATATAATATAATATATATTATGTATATATATTCTATAATAAATCATTGATAAATCTGACAAAAAACTTGTAAAAACAGACAAAAAACTTGTAAAAACAGACAAACTTGTAAAAACAGACAAAAAACTTGTAAAAACAGACAAAAAACTTGTAAAAAATTACTTTATTTGGTTAATTGATCTTTCCAAGGAAGTGGATTCACAGGCGCTGCATATCCTCTCATTGCGTTATAAGTACTACCTAATCCATATTGAAATTGTCTACCTAAATTTATTAGGTCCTGACTAATAAAATTTGTAGAATTACCGCCTTTTTTATTTTGTTTTGATCTGGTTTTATTTTTTTTGGTTTTACTTTTTTTACCACCTTTTAAATAAGTATATGGTGGCGCAGCTCCTACATCTCGCATTTGTCTAGATACATCATTTGCATATGTGTTATATCCTAGGTGATTTCTATTCATACTTATTCCGTCTACCCCTGGCCATCCTGTTACAGAGGGTGTCCAAGCATTACCTAATAATCCATTTGGATAAGGTAACGAATTATTACCACCCTTCATATTTTTATTACATCCACAACCAGAACCACCATTTAAATGAATACCACATTGTTCGCATTGTCCTCCCGTATAATTAGAACCACCTTTCATATGAACGCTACATTGATCACCGCATCCGCCAGTTTGTGGATTTAAAAAATTAAATCCATACGATGGTGGCCCAGGGTTTGGATAAGCATTTTTTATATCTGGATTAATATGAGAACCTCCTAAATTTTTATTTTTACGTGTTTTATTTGAACAACCCTTCATTTTATAGAATTTTTGATTTCTACTTTTCTTTTTATATTTTTTAATTTTTGGCATTTAATATACTATATATAAAGAATATATATAAACCAAAGGTGTAAAGAAATTAATCAATATCCACATGTGTCAGAAAATGTCTACGACAACACATTTTTGTCATATTTAATTCATCTAATACTTCTCCTTCTGGGGTTTTTTCATGGAATTCCTTTGTCAAATAAACGACTTTATCAATATCTATGGATTCGTCGTTCTTGCGTTTTGCCATCTTCTTTTTACGTACTTGTTCTGTGTAATATCTGTATTTATCCGCAATTACCATACCACAAGTAAAACATTTAATAGGAATAATCATTATATATTTTGTTGTTATATTATTCTTATATATTTTTAAAGTTAATTCAATTTTTTATTATAGTGATTATGCGACTTTTATTATAGTTTATTTATCTAAATTATAAATTATAAATTACAAATTATAAATTATAAAATATTATTATATATTATAATTTTACACCTTTTCTCATTTCAAACGCCCATTAATATAATATATATTAAATGGTATAAAAACAAGTTATAATAAACTAATATACAATAATGATAATAAATGGGGTTGTATTCCAACCAGTAATGGTTGTTTAGCAGTAATATGTGAGTCCTGAAGACAAACAAAACATATTACAATTGCTACTCATTTCGTCCTTCACCAGTATTTACTGGGTTAAGTTGGACCATCGTAAGGTGAAACCCCTTACTATTGATTTTACAGGAGGAGTAATCTTCCAACCTTATTTCATCACGACCCAAGCAATATAATCCCAAAAGCAAATGATTATGTGGTTTGCTGAAAACTTGGGCGTTTCAAATGAGAAAAGGTGTAATGAACATCCTAGAAAAGATAAAAAAAATAAAAATAAATAAAAATGTTTGGATTTTTATTTTAGTAGTAGTTATCATTATTTTAATGATATGGATGTTAATGCCTAGTATAAAGGAAGGACTTGGTGTAAAACCAAAAAACACAGGACCACCACCACCACCACCACCATTTGATGTAAATTCGGCAAATAATATTATTGACGGTTTAATAGCCAAAAATGGTATCCGATTTTAATGATTTTATTAGTAAAATATATAGAAGTGGTCAAATGACCCCATACAACCAAGAGATGATACAAAATATGATAACAGATACACAAAAATATTTAGATTCTAGTATTGCTGCTATTAAAAATATGTCTATAAAAAATCCAACCGATTTGGATAATATTAAAAATGTAATTACTAATACAGATAAAGAAATAGGTAATAGAGAAAATCAAATTTTTGCTATGCCAGCAAATGATCCAAACATACCACCATCTTATGTGCCACCTCCTACAACAGATGTAAATAAACCTCAACCACAATTTGACCTACAAATGGTGCGTGATTCACTTAAAACGGAAACTGACCGAAGGATTAAACAATTTGATGATTTTGTTAATCAAATAAATGCGAATAGTCAGTTTATAACACCAACCAAATTAAATATGATAATAGATACAGAAAAATATTTAATGTCTAATATTTGTGATTTAAAAAATATGCCTATAAATAATGATTCTGATATAGATCCTATTAGAACTAGATATCAGGATATAAATAATACAATGAAGATTAAGCAAGATATGATTATGAATACGCCGTAAAATATTTATCTTGGAGGTAAATAAGGTCTATAATAATGATTATCAAATTTCGCATTTGCGTCATAAAATCCTACACCTGGGGGTGGGTTATAAGAATAATTATAATTCGCGGTTTGTTTAAACCCAGCAGGTACAGGCGTTTGGGATGGATTGATATTTAAAAATACCATGTTAGCATAACTTTTCTTCACTGCGTTTGGATTTTGATTACATCTAACTAAATAATTATGCCAATAATATCTCGTTTTTCCTATACTTGGTCCCGTTCCCGATTTCATTGGTCCTGAAAAAGTATGATTATCTATATGATTCACATAAGATTGAATACATCTGACTTTTTTTGATCTACCTGCCATTTTATATATAATAATATATTTTATATAAAATTTTTAATATAATATTTATATGTTATATAAATGAGTGTTAGTGTTTCACCATCAACAAATTCTACTACAACGATTTTAGCAAATTCAAGTTATGTCCAATTGTTCACTGCTTATGGTGCAGGTACTGATGTTGGTTATGATTGGAGTGTTTATTCAGGAACTTTACCACCTGGTACTTCGCTTGATACAGTTGATAGTACAGTTTCTGGAACGCTAAATACGGCAGGAACATTTTCATATCAAATTAAAGCTACTGATGGCGCAACTGGTGCTTTTGGAGTTAGTGGTACACTTACTGTTGTGGTTGACACGTCTGGGATTAGTATTAGTCCAAGTGGTGATGCTTCTGCAAGTGGGTATATTTATGTTAATAATTCATATAGTCAACAAAACATTGCTAGTTTCGGGTATCTACCTTACACTTATTCAGTTAGTTCAGGAACTATACCCCCAGGTACTAGTTTAGACCCTTCATCAGGTTTAGTTTCTGGAACACCCACTACGGTAGGAATATATTCATATTATATTCAAGCTACTGATAATTCTGATCATACAGCTACTACTGGAACTATTACAGCAACCATTAGTGGGATGACTATTGATCCAAGTGATAATATTGATACATCTGGTTGTGCTAATACCTTATATAGTCAACAAAACACTGCTAGTTACGGGTACACACCTTACACTTATTCAGTTAGTTCAGGAACTATACCAACAGATACTAGTTTAGACCCTTCATCAGGTTTAGTTTCTGGATATCCTGATGCATCAGGAATATATTCATATCAAATTCAAGCTACTGATACTTCTGGTCATACAGCTACTACTGGAACTATTACAGCAACCATTAGTAGTTTACCTTTGGTTATTAGTCCAAGTGGTAATATTGATACATCTGGTATTGTTAATTACATATATAGTCAACAAAACACTGCTAGTTATGGCGTTGGAACTTACACCTATTCAGTTGTAGATACATCTGGACAAATAATACCACCAGGTACTACCTTAGACACTTCATCAGGTTTAGTTTCTGGAACACCCACTACGGCAGGAATATATTCATATCAAATTCAAGCTACTGATAGTGTAGGTGATATAGCTACTACTGGAACTATTACAGTAACCATTAGTAGTTTACCTTTGGTTATTAGTCCAAGTGGTAATATTGATACATCTGGTTATGTTAATGACATATATAGTCAACAAAACACTGCTAGTTATGGCGTTGGAACTTACACCTATTCAGTTGGTACTGGAAGTTTACCAACAGGTACTACATTAGACACTTCATCAGGTTTAGTTTATGGAACACCCACTACGGCAGGAATATATTCATATCAAATTCAAGCTACTGATAGTGTAGGTGATATAGCTACTACTGGAACTATTACAGCAACCATTAGTGATATGGTTATTAGTCCAAGTGGTAATATTAATACAACTGGTATTGTTAATAACTTATATAGTCAACAAAACACTGCTAGTCAAGGGTACACACCTTACACTTATTCAATTGGTACTGGAAGTTTACCAACAGGTACTACATTAGACACTTCATCAGGTTTAGTTTCTGGAACACCCACTAAGTCAGGAACATATTCATATCAAATTCAAGCTACTGATAGTACAGGTGCAACTGCTATAACTGGAACTATTACAGCAACCATTAGTAGTTTACCTTTGGCTATTGATCCAAGTGGTAATATTAATACAACTGGTTATGTTAATTCCTTTTATATTCAAAAAAACACTGCTACTGGCGGAATTACACCTTATACTTATTCAGTTAGTTCAGGAAGTTTACCAACAGATACTAGTTTAAACACAGTAATAGGTTCAGTTTATGGATATCCTAATGAATCAGGAACATATTCATATCAAATTCAAGCTACTGATAGTTCAGGTGAAACAGCTGTTACTGGAACTATTACAGCAACCATTGGTATTTTACCTTTGGCTATTGATCCAAGTGGTAATATTAATACATCTGGTGTTGTTAATGACCAGTATATTCAAAAAAACACTGCTAAATACGGGTACCTGCCTTATACTTATTCAGTTAGTTCAGGAACTATACCAAAATCTACTATTTTAGACACATCATCAGGTTCAGTTTCTGGATTTGCCACTACGGCAGGAACGTGTTCATATCAAATTCAAGCTACGGATAGTACAGGTGCAACTGCTACTACTGGAACTATTACAGTAACCATTAGTTCATCTGTGTCTACTGATCCATCTGGTAATTACGATCAATCTGGCGAAGCAGATCCAAGTGGTAACACATATAGTAATTTTAGTGGATCATATAAACAAAATAATTCTAGGGGTATTTATAAACAACAAACTACTGCTACTGGCGGCACACCACCTTATACTTTTTTACTTATTTCTGGAACTTTACCAAACATTTGTACTTTAAATTCTTCCACGGGTTTAGTTAATGGAACTCCTACTAAAACTGGAAAATTCAAGTATAAAGTTAGAGCTACTGATAGTAAAGGTTTATATGATGATACTGGAACTATTACAGCAACCATTTATCCTCATGTATCTATTACTCCAAATACTACTACATCTACTGGTAATATTGGCGTACCATACACACAAACAAATACTGCTAATGATGGCGTTGCGTCTTATATATATTCACTTTATTCTGGAACTTTACCACCTGGTACTAATTTAAACACTTCAACAGGTGTAGTTTCTGGAATACCTACTAAAACTGTTTCTACATTAAACATATTAAACGTGAAAAAAGGTATAGTTTCTAAAACATCTAGTAAAAATACGCAATACACATATCAAATTGGGGTAACTGATAGTTTGGGTGCAACCGCTAATACTGATGTTATTACAGCAACTATTACTGATGATACACCATGTTTCAATCATGATACTAAAATTCTCTGTTTAAATAATAATTTGGAAGAAGAATATATTCCCATTCAAGATTTGAGAAAAGGTAATCTTGTCAAAACTTATTTACATGGATACCGAAAAATTAGTTGTATTGGAAAAGGTCAAATGAAAAATAATCCTGATGACTGGCAAAAATGTATGTATAAAATGAAAAAAACAAAAACCAATGGATTAATTGAAGATTTGATTGTTACAGGAGGTCATTCTATTTTAGTGGACGAATTAACACACGAAGAACAAGAAGAACAAAAGAAGATAAAGTTTAATTTAAAAATTGATGATAAGCATTTATTATTATTAGGGTTATCCAAATCTAATAAATTTATTCAAATGAAAGATTCTAAAATTTATACATACTATCACTTAGTTCCAGAAAATAATGGGGATGATAATCAACGGTTTGGAATATGGGCGAATGGCGTTCTTAGTGAAACACCATCTAAATATACATTTATGGAACATAATTTTGAGGATATATAAAAATATTTGAAATCATATAAAAAATGAAACTATAAAACAATATAATATATTAGAAAAAATATATTATATAAAAAAAGCTTCCTTAGGGAATTGAACCCTAGACCTTCACATTACAAGTGTGATGCTCTACCCCTGAGCTAAGGAAGCATATGTGAGTAATCTAATTACTATATTAAATTTAGTATATAAGATTTACTATATTAGAAGATATAGAATTATTTAAGTTGTTATTTTGGAAATAATATAAAATATATTTATAAAAAGTATTATAATACTTCTCTCAATTGTTTCATTTGGTCACTTGTTAATTTCTCAGGAAATTCCACTGTAAAAATAATAATCAAATTTCCTTTATGTTCATCGCGAACTAACCCCATATTTGGTATCATTTTCCTATAATTAGGCTGAATGATATTACCACTATTATTATTAATGGTATATGATTTACCATTAATATACTTTATTTCAAATGAAAAGCCACATAAAGCATCTTTAAGTGTAATCGTTTTTTCAAAAATAAGGTCTAATCCTGACCGTTTAAAAGGTGTATTATTTTCAACATGCACAAATAATTTGATATCTCCTTTATTTAATTCATTCATACAATTACCTTTATCGCGTAATATAATCATTTCATTATCATCTATTCCTTTGGGAATATCTACATAAATGGTTTCTTTTTCAAATACTTTTATCCCATTTTCAATAATCCATCTCTCAATATCCACAGGAATGGTAGAACCAATAAGAACATTTTCAATGGATACTGAAATATTTTTAATAATTGGAGTCGGTTTTTGTAACCTTTTCATATTTGGATTCATCATATTTGGACCATGAAATACATGAACGCCTCCCGGAAATCCATGCGTATTAAACATATTTTCACCAGGAATACCTCCCATACCAAATAATGCTCCAAATAAATCTAATGGGATTTCCATGCCACCCATACCGGACATATTCATTCCTCCCATACCAGACATATTCATTCCACCCATACCAGACATATTACCCATACCGGACATATTCATTCCACCTCCCATATTCATTCCACCCATCCTTTTCAAAAATGGATTATTTTGTATCATATTATATTCCTCCCGTTTTTTTTCATCACCCAAAGTTTCATATGCTTCACTAATTTTCTGGAATTTTGATACTGCATCCGTATCATCACGATTTTTATCAGGATGCCATTTCATAGATAATGCTCTATATGCTTTTTTAATTTCTTCACCACTTGCATTTTCATTTACGCCTAATATATTATAAAAATTTTCCGATACAGACATTGAATAATAATATTATCAAAGATATACTTAAATAAAATTTTACGTATAATATTTATACTATGAATAGTAAACTTTTAATTCAAAAAATTCAACCCCAACATTTTAAAGACTATGATATTGATAAAGATACTATACAATTATTGGAAACCCTTATCCAAATAGAAAGTCTAAATGTATTATTAATTGGTGATATGTGTTCAGGTAAAACATCTTTATTAAACACTATTATGAGAGAATACTATAAAGAATATAAATATAGTGAATATAAGGATAACATTTTATATATTAATAATCTAAAAGACCAAGGAATCAATTATTATAGAAGTGAGGTCAAAACTTTCTGTCAAACTAGTTCTATTATTAAAAATAAGAAAAAATTTGTTGTTTTGGATGATATTGATTTAATAAATGAACAGAGTCAACAAGTATTTCGTAACTGTATAGATAAATATAACCAAAATGTACATTTTATTGCATCCAGTTTAAATATTCAAAAAGTAATTGAAAATTTACAATCAAGGTTCACACTTATAAAAATAAATCCAATTGAAACCCATACTCTTGAAAAAATAGCAAATAAAATAAAAGAAATGGAAAATATTGAAATCACACAAGAAGCATATGATTTTATTATTCAAATATCAAATAATAATGCAAAAATACTCATAAATTATATGGAAAAACTAAAATTAGTAGGAACTAAAATTACATTAGATATGACTATGCATTTATGTTTTAATATAAGTATGTCACTTTTTGAAGAATATACATCATTAATATTAAATAATCAACTTGTAAAGGCAATTGATTTGATTTATGATATATATGATAAAGGATACTCTGTAATAGATATTCTTGATAATTATTTTATTTTTATTAAGGTTACCAAAGTGTTAAATGAAGACCAAAAATATAAAATTATACCATACATATGTAAATATATTACAATATTTTATAATATTCACGAAGATGAAATAGAGTTAGCACTTTTTACTAATAATTTATTTAATGCGTTAAATAATTAAAAATTTATATTTTTGATTTTTATAATTTGATTTTTACAATTTGATTTTTATAATTTAATTTTTACAATTTGATTTTTATAATTTAATTTTTATAATTATTTTATTTGTGAATTTATAATTATTTTTTTTATAATATTTTTTTATATTATAAATAATGTCCAGCCAAATATTTAAATCATCCATAGATAAAGATATTTTGAAAGATTTATTACAACAAATTTCAATTAAACCCGAAAAGTATTTTATAATTAATAACGTTTCGTTTAAAAAGGGATTATATAATGATTCCATTTCGGCTTTTTATGAAACGATTAAACCAAACTATCATATTTCTAAACGCAAATATTTAGAAAAACCTCCTACATATAATAATTTTTGTACTGTACTAAGACAAATATGTAAATTTAATAACATAATGTATAATTCAAAAATAAAATATGATAAATCTAATTATGAAATAATATATTATATTTATTTGTAATTGGAGGTATTTGTATTTGTCTTGTAGGTATTTGTATTTGTCTTGTAGGTAGAATACTAAAATCTGCGTTTTGTTCCAGATGATTTTCTTGCTCTTTTTGTTTTTGATTTATCTTGTTTACTTCTTGGCTTCGTTTTAACTACGTCATAATCTTCTTCATCTTCTTCATCTTCTATATAATTTTCCACTTTATTCTTATTGAATTCCGTATCCTCCTCATTATTGTTCTTAGATGAACTATATATGAAATAGCCAAGACCACTAACCGCAAGTATACTAGTTACTAAAAGTAATGACATAACTTCATTCATTGATTATATAATTATTTTTCAAAAATTAAAAAATAATTAAACACAAATAATTAGAGATAATTATCTTCCAGGATATTTTTCTTTAATCAAGTTATCTCCTAAAAAGTTGGGTTTTAATCCATACAATCCATCATATAAAGGTGTTCTCCAAAAACCAACCCAAATAGGCCTTGTTTCTAATGGTTCTAGTATTCCGCGTTGACAATCAGGTGCATTAGATAGTAATAAATAATTACCAATAATAGTATCTGATTCCATCACTTGTTTTGCAGACATTCGCGCAAACCACTGATATTTTACACGACTCAATATTTCGTCAGCAGGAATTAAAATACCATATGTACCAGGATATAATTTTAAATAACTATTTGACATGATATCTTCTATTTTGATTGGACTATCATCTAATGTTTTAATGCCTATTTTATTTCCATCAATAATATTTATTTGTTTTTTTTGAATACGCGATTCACACCATCTATCAAAATCACCTAAAAATTTAGATTCGGCAGTAAAATCATGTGAGTCTATTCTCTGCATAAATTCAATCAATTTTGAAACTTGCATATTTTCTTTTGGTGCACCACAAAATTGGATACTTGGATAATAATCATATGTAGTAGATGTAATATTTTTATCATTTACTTCACAAAGAAACATTTTTTTATCTGTGGTACCCTCTAAATATAGTCCCATTAAGTCTTTCATACATAAAAAGGATATAGGGCATATTAGACCTCCATAAATATATAATAATTTCATTAAACCTAGACTTCTCATATTTTCTATAATAGGACTGGAAATAATAGACATATCAATATTCCAACCAGGTATTAGTTTTGCAAAAGATTTATCATCAATAATACATATAGTAAAAGAATTACTACACTGGTTTATTATACTTTTTACAGTTAAATACAAATATGGTTGATTCAAGTCAAAAGAACTACGTGAGCCAAAATTCAACCATTTTCTTGAATTATATTCATATGGGACATGTATCCATAATATCGGTTTCTTACTCTTGGAAATAGTGACACCATCTAATAAATATTTTTGAACCATAGTATATTCTTCTTCCACATCTTGTGATTTCCATTTATCTTCAAATCTTCTATATAATATTCCAATACCAATTAAAACAAAAAGAAGAATAAATAAGTTAATAGATGATTTCATATATATTATAGAATTATATTTTATTTACGTGCTTATTTTCATTGTTTTTTATTCAAAAATAAGGGAACAACATATTAATAAACAAATTTTATCCTCTTTACAACCTGTTTTTTGGAATTTTAGCTCTAAATTACCTGGACAACAATTACAACAAGAACAACATATATTTTTATTATTTTTGGTATAAGATGAGTCACCAGTAGGTGTACTATGAAAGAACCACCATAAGCTAAATTGGTCACAACAATTTAGTTTTTCTTGTTCTGATTTCATTAATTGATATCTAGCATCATCATAATTATATTTACTTGTATAGTTATCATAATCAAATAATATCATTTGTTATGAATACTATAAATACTATTATTCGCTTATATTATTTTTATGTTTATACTTTATTTATGTTTTGTTTTTTATTTATAAAATATATAATAATATAAACATATATTGATATATATTGATAAAAGAACTATGATGAAAACTAATCATTTTCAAAGCCAAATGACCGAATTTATACAAAATATACCTAGTTATAGATATATTTTTGAAATAACAAAACCATGTGGATATAGTGAGTTCTTTATTATTTTCAAGGATAAACCATTATCAGAATTATATACAGATGTTTCATTACAACTACAATTACAATGTAAGATAGAGAGATTATATTTTATAAATGAAGCAACAAATGAAATCATAGATATTCCAAATACAAATGAAATAATATTACGTAATTTTATAATAGAAAAAAATTTATCTTCCATTTATGATATGTCTTGTCCTAGTGTATTTCGGATTTATTATGATGAAGAAGAGAATAATGATGTGAATAATGAAGTTAACGAAAACGGTCATATTATATCATAAATAGACAAATAGATAATAAACTAAGGATTATTTTTGATGGCATTTTGTAAATGTATTCCACATCTTTTAAAAAAATTATGTAATTCTGTTGGATCTGCACCAGTAATCATATCATCAGGAATAAATGTTTCGTTCCCTTTTTTATAACATAATAAAACTGGGATACCATTGACCATCTTTTTACTTTTTAAAAAGGAATAAAAATCAAAGGAAACGTCTACATCTATATCTCCACATATTACTTCAACCGGAGAAGTGGCGAAAAAACCATGTACTACATGCTTAATAGCTTGACATGGGCCACACCATTCAGCACCCAATTTAAGAATAATTAAACCAGGATTATTTTTCAATAAATGAAAAAAGGCTTCTCTATTTGCAATTTCACTAATTATCTGCTTAGACATATATAATAAATATTACCTTTTATATTTTTATTTTTAAAACGCTCATTTTTACAATAATAAAAATAATTACAATAAGGATAATTTACTTGCTAAAATAATTATTTATATCTAAATTTGAATTATAAATAATTATTATATTTTATAATAGTTTATTATTATATTTTACAACTTAGTTGATAATTTTACATTATACTAAATTGTTTTTTGTTTTCATTTCATGAATAGTTGCAACTAATTCATTATTCTTTGCAGTTAATTCTTGAATTGCTTTTATCATTGGTCCAATGAATTCTGAATATCCAACAGTTAGTTTATCTTTACCACCATTTATACTATGATCATTATAACCTCCAAAATCTGTATTTAACTCTGTAATTACATCTTTTAATTCTTGGGCTATTATTCCGTGATGATATCTAACACCTTGTTTAGATCCATCACTAATATTATCTTTATATAATTCGCGATTATCCCATTTGAAATCAACAGGACGAAGTTTATTAATGAATTCTAGACCCAATTGTGTATCTCTAATATCTGTTTTATCACGTTTATCAGAAGGTGTATTATAAGTAGTAGTAGTAAAACTAGTACCAATAAAAGCACCACCATATACTGATGCATTATTTATGTCTCCTAAAATAACTTGATTATCAGTACTTGCATAGGCATAAGAGTTATATCCTAAATAAGTACTCTTATTGTAGGCAAGTATCGTACTACCACTAGTATCACCACTAGTATCAACACAATAACCAATTGCTGTGTTATATGAACCTACACAATTATATAAACTATTATTTCCAACTGCTGTGTTATATGAACCTGATGTACATGAATATAAACTACCAGTTCCAAGTGCTGTGTTATATGAACCTGTTTGATTGTAAAGTAAACTTTCGTATCCAACTGCTGTATTAGCATTACCTGTTTGATTGTAAAGTAAACTATCATATCCAAGTGCTGTATTAAAAAAACCTGTTTTATTAGTAAGTAAACTATTAGTTCCAAGTGCTGTATTATATGAACCTGTTGTATTTGAATATAAACTACCATTTCCAAGTGCTGTGTTATTTGAACCTGTTTGATTGTAAAGTAAACTATTTAATCCAACTGCTGTATTAGCAGTACCTGTTGTATTTGAATATAAACTATATGCTCCAACTGCTGTATTAAAAAAACCTGTTGTATTTGAATATAAACTTTGTAATCCAACTGCTGTGTTATATGAACCTGTATTTTTAAATAAACTATTAGTTCCAAGTGCTGTATTAGCCTTACCTGTTAGATTTAAATATAAACTATATGCTCCAACTGCTGTATTAAAAAAACCTGTTTGATTAGTAAGTAAACTACCATTTCCAAGTGCTGTATTAGCAATACCTGTTTGATTGTAAAGTAAACTATTAGTTCCAACTGCTGTATTAGCAGTACCTGTTAGATTTAAATATAAACTATATGCTCCAACTGCTGTATTAGAATATCCAGTTGTATTTGAATATAAACTTTGATATCCAAGTGCTGTGTTATTTGAACCTGTTGTATTAGTATATAAACTTTGTAATCCAACTGCTGTGTTATATGAACCTGATGTACATGAATATAAACTATTAGTTCCAAGTGCTGTGTTATATGAACCTGTTTGATTGTAAAGTAAACTATTTAATCCAACTGCTGTATTAAAAAAACCTGTTGTATTTGAATTTAAACTATAATATCCAACAGCAGTATTATAATTTCCTATTGTATTTGAAGCTAAACTCATATTTCCAACTGCTGTGTTATATGAACCTGATGTACATGAATATAAACTACGAAATCCAACTGCTGTATTAAAAAAACCTGTTTGATTGTAAAGTAAACTACCAGTTCCAAGTGCTGTATTAGTAGATCCAGTTGTATTTGAAGCTAAACTATTAGTTCCAACTGCCACATTATTATCTCCTGTTGTATTTGAAGCTAAACTACTAGTTCCAACTGCTGTATTATATGAACCTGTTGTATTTGAATATAAACTATAATATCCAACAGCTGTATTATTATATCCAGTTGTATTTGAATATAAACTCTGATGTCCAACTGCTGTATTACCAGATCCATCTATATTTGAATATAAACTAGCATTTCCAAGTGCTGTATTAAAAGAACCTGTTGTATTTGCTTTTAAACTATATGCACCAAGAGTGGTGTTTTCAGATCCAGTTGTATTTGTGTGTAAACTATCATATCCAACTGCTGTATTAGCAGATCCAGTTGTATTTGAAGCTAAACTATCATTACCAAATGCTGTATTATAAGAACCACTTGTACTATCACCATATAGTATTATTTCATTTTCATATTGTAACGTATTTGGAACAAAATTTTTATTAGAAACCAATGATTTTGTAGAACCAAGCGAATTATAACCATATCCTATATTATTACCAGCAGTTGGTTGACTCCCTTGTGGATATAATGATGTATACGCTGTACCACCATTTATTAATAAAACACCTGTACCATTATCTGAACTTGTTAATTTACAATCACTAATAGTAAAACTATTATTTGAAAATCCATCCGTTGAATGAATCTCTGAATACGGATTTTCTAAATCTCCTACTGTAATTCCTTGAACAGAAGGGATTAGACTATGTGTATTGATTATAGTTAATGTTTGATTAATAACATTTGTATCCTTTTCTGCCGCTTCTTGTGCAATTTGTTTAGCTAATGATGAGGCTTGTAATTCAGCATCATTGTAACTAACCAATGAAAGTGCCGAAGCAGTTGCAGTTGCGGTTACTATATCACCTGATTTAGTAGTTGAAACACCGGATGATTCTGCAAACGCAGTAAACCCTTTTGGGCAACATTCTTGGGGCATCCTATATATTTAATAAATATAATATAATAAAAATATTATAATAATAAAAAATAGCCGTGATAATTTTTATAAAATAACTACTTCTCTTGATTCTATTATTGGTAATATTATTGCAGTCGTACGAGGAATTTCAATATCATTATTAGAATTAAAATCGTTATTAGAATTAGTATCATTAAAACATTTTTCCTGAATAATTGTCCACATTAGAAATAAATATGGAATAAAACAAATTATAATTAATAAAATTATAATAATTTCTATTGGAAAATCTTTTCTATATGACATTTTACTAGTTATAATAATACTATATTTATTTTGTTTATCATATATCATATTATCATATTTTGAAAAAATCTAACATTTATTTATCATCACTTCTTTGGCTATTCTTTTAATTATTTTATTCTCACTTTCGTCCGTTTCATTTTCTAAGCCACCCATAGCCTCAATAATTATTTTATTATATTGATCCGATTTTTTTGAATCACTATATATACAATCCGGATATTTTGCTTTAAATTCTTGTAACATTTTACTATTTTTATGTGCAATATGTTTAATGGCCTTTTTCAATTTCTTTTTCTCCTGATTTTCTTTTTCCCATTTATCTTCGTCCTTTACGTAAAGGACTTCGCGTTTCGTATCGCTACAATGAACAGGGCGCTGAGTAACATCCAAAGCTTTTAAGTTTTTCACAATTATATTTGATATTCCTTCTACAAATCCTAATTTACCGACATTTTCTAAATCTGTTAATTGTAATTTTAAAGAATCAACAAAGTCCATTATATTCATTGCGTCCTTACAGTGTTCATTTAAAAACACATTTAAATTAAATGTCTTATTATTAGAATTTATATTTCCGTTATTAATAGATAAATTCGTTCTCTCTTTGCATATTTCAATAATCTGATTTTGTAATTGATTATTCTGATTCAATAAATTTAATATCAAATCCTTTTCATTCATTTTTTCATTCAACATTTCATTTTCACAAATAATAGAATTTTGATATTCCGTTTTTTTCAAAATTTGGACATTTTTTTCATAAATTGGACATTTTTTTCTATGAATAGATAGTCCTTGTCTATATACATATTTTTTTCCACAATCACACTCAAAATGCTTTGGTAAATGTTTGGCGTAAATGGCGTTTTTTTTGTCATCATTGTCATCATTTTTATGTTTGCGTGTCAAAATATGACGCCCCCAGTCACTACTTTTGCTGCATGTAAAGTAACATTTTTCACAATAATATTTTTCGGCGTTTTTTGGCGTAAAATGTGTCATCATTTTGTCACTATATAATGATGACACAAAAAAACGCCTTAAATCCTTTTTTTGAGAAAAATATTAAAATTTTAAAATTTATCATCACATTTTTTTTCAAGAATTTTCAGTCGCCTTACCTTAAAATTTTTTATGGTCTCACAGATTTTTTTTTTCAAAGACTTTTTTGGAATTTCGAAAAATGGACAAAAAAAATGTCCAAAAATGGAAATTCCAAAAAAGTCTTTGAAAAAACATGAAAAAAATTGCATCTTTAAGTTGTTTTGAAATATATATTATTTTTTAATGAAAAAGAAAACGAAAAAGAAAACGAAAATGGGTATAAATATATTATACATAATATATATAGTAAATGATACCATATGTGTTAGAACAAATCTTGATAAATAATAATATATTTGACAAAAATATAGAAATATATTATAACTGCACAGAATCTGAAAAAAAACAGGATACTTTTATAGAACATATAACATATTTAATGTACGAATTTTGTAGTAAAGAAAAAGAAAATGGAAATAATATAAAAATAACATCTTATAAAGATTTTTGTAATAAATATTTGAAAGATTATCATATTATTTTTTGTGAGAATAGAAATATATTTAATATAAACTATTTTGAAAATGGTAGTTGGATGGAATGGAAAGTAGAAGAATATATGGATGATATATTTACTTCTTTCAAAAAAAAATGTTTGAATAAACAAATTTCTAAAAAAGAAAAAGAACTTGAAGAAAAACAAAAGCAACTTGATAAAATAATGAAAGAACCTGGATATTATTTAATAAAAGAGACATTAGAAAATGAAATACACTTGCTTGATCAAATAATTTTTGTATTATATGTATATTCACAAAGTGGTGGATATGCTACGAATGATAATAATATTAATTCTGTATATGATAATGAAATAATAAAATTACAATCGGAAGTTGACGAAATACAAAAAGAAATTGAAAATATAACATCAGAAATGAAAAATCATGTAGGCGAAGTAGGTTGTGAAGATGAAAAGAATTTATTTGAACAAAATTTTACAGATTTATATAATAAATTAGGCGAAAAAAACAAAGATTTATTCCATATGCAGATGCTAATAGATGGTATCCAAACACAATATTATTAGAAAATGGTAAAATCATTTTATAATATTATAAAAAATATTATAAAAAATATTATAAAAATATTATAAAAAATATTATAAAAAATATTATAAAAAATAAGTAAAATAATGAATATTCTTTTACAAAAGAATATTAATGCATATTTGTAAAATTTGTCAAGAATCACCTAATAGTCATTCTTTTGATATATTAAAAGAAGATGATAAAGAAATTGTTTTTTATAGTTGTCTAGCAAATGCTACAAAACCACATGACCACGAAGGTATAATAATACATTATGCGGGATTATTAGCTAATAAAAAAGATAAAAAATGGTCTTGGGTTATTGATGGAAAAAATGGAAATCCTAAAATGTTGAGTCTAGAAATTGCATTATCACTTATGAAATTATGTCAAACACATATAGATTCATTAGTAAAAATAGTATTAATCAATACTACCATTTCTATCAAAGGAATTCTAAATTTGACTTATCCACTATTAAGTAAAAAAATGAAAAAACTTATTCATTATGAATAATTTATATATGTAACTTTACAAAAGTTTCCAATTCATTTATATCAATATTAGGAAGTTTCACATGTGATTCCCAAAAATATCTACAATATGCCCAAATAAAGTCACAATCTGAATCATACCATTCTATATAATTCTTTATTAACGCATCATGTAATTTCTTAGGTAATAATTGTAAACTTTGTTTAGGTAATACATAACATAATTGAACTAATTCTGATACAGGCTGTGGTTCTATATTTTTAATAAATTCTGTTTCAAAATAAGGAATATAATGAATTAAATCAGAGAGAAGAGGTGGATAATGATAATGATAACACCATCGCCAATTTGGACATCCTGTGGTGTAATATTTCATCGTCCATTCCAAACCTTCCAAGTAGTTTATACATATTTGTTTTTTTCTAGAATTATCTGTTTCTATATCAAACATTTCAATATCAAATAAACATTTATAATACCGTTTTTCCCAGTCATTTTTATAGACATTTATATATTTTTCTATACTTCTATTATATATAGGTGTAGATTCAAATAACTTCCATTTATCTTCCATCGTTTCATTTGGTTTATTATTATTATTATTATTATTATTATTATTATTATTATTATTATTATTATTATTATTATTATTATTATTATTATTATTA
>Ga0114973_10000589_pt1 | contig 27610 bp, 38 predicted proteins | sample M_140807_MF_Meta_FD_87025 | JGI IMG/M metagenome (GOLD analysis project Ga0114973, IMG submission 87025) | Freshwater microbial communities from Lake Montjoie, Canada to study carbon cycling - M_140807_MF_MetaG | ecosystem: Environmental > Aquatic > Freshwater > Lake | place: Lake Montjoie...
CTCATTCGACCAGATACCACAGTTCGCTTTACAGGCACCAAGACGTTTTACGACCACGATCCAACGATCTCGGAGATCTGGATCAACAAAGACGTTTTGGATTTTTATCGCATGATGTCGGCCAAGCCTTGACTCAGCCGACCGAGTCCGTAGACTGTTTGCACACCCCGCCCTGGGCGGTTTTCAGGAAGAAGACCACTCGGAGCCATCATGTCGGACAATTCTACGGCCACGCATCTTTCGTGGCTCACCCAGACGATCGAAGATGCGATTCGCAATGCCGTTCCTCGCGAGGCCTACTCTCGCGGAGAAGTGGCAAAGATCCTTGGTGTTTCAGTCCGTACGATTGATGGCTTGATCGATTCCCAGCAGCTCCGAGCCGTTAAAATCGGCAGGCATCTGCGAATTGATCGCAAGGAAATCGATCGGTTTTTAGGCCGTGAATGAATGAGCTCGATCTACAAACACAAGCACCGAGGCTGGTACTGTTGCGTTACCTTGCCGTCTGGCCGACGATGCCAGATCTACCTCGGCAAGGTAACCAAGGCCGGCGCCGAGACCGTCCGTCGCAACGTTGAGCGACTGATGGCGAGCAACACTGTAGGGATCGAGCCGGACTTGCAGATCCAGACATGGATTTCTCTGTGTGATGCCAAATTCAGAGACAAGCTCCAGGCCGCTGGATTGCTTGCCAAGTGGAAGCCGCCTAAGGCCTCACCTCTGCTCTCGATTGTCTGGGATGCCTACGTCGCGAAGCGTGCCGACTTTGCCCCCAGCTCGATCAAAGGCTTTCGGACCGCCCGCAAACACGCCTTGGACCATTTAAAAGATCGCCTGATCAGCGAGATCACCATTGCCGACGCAAAACACTTCGCCCTGCGAATGGAATCGGTGCATTCCAGCGCCCACGCGAAAAAGATCGTCGAGAGGACCAAGCAAGTCCTCCAAGACGCAGTCGATTCCCGACTTTTGGCGACCAATCCATTCGCGAACGTCAATCTGCGAGCCAAGATTGATCGGACTCGGGGACATCATCTACCCGAGGCCGACGCAATGAAAGTGCTCGACAAGCTTGGCTCGATTCAGGCCAAGGCCGCTTTTGTGCTCGCGAGGTTTGCAGGCCTGCGGATCCCACACGAGCTCCTGCCCCTGACTTGGGCGCACATCGACTTCGAGAAGCATCGAATTACGATCCCCACAGGGACCAAAACAGGCCAGCGAGTGATCCCTATGGTGCCGATCGTCTACGAGCACATGCTCCAGCTTGCCGAGGCTGCTGACTCCTCCCCTTGGGTGTTGAGCCGAGCCAGGTCTAGTGCAGCAACAACGCTCCGAAAATGGCTCGAATCGGCGATCTTACTGGCTGGCCTCAAGCAATGGCCAAAGCTGTGGCACAATCTCAGAGCCTCATGTCGCACCGACATGGAAGAACAGTTTGCATCTCATGTGTGTGATGCTTGGTTAGGACATTCTAAGAGAGTCGCGAAAGATCATTATCTCATGGTAACAGACGATCACTGGACCAAGGCGATCAGCAAACCGAGTGATGTACGGCGCGCGGTCAAAGTACGGCGCGACGTACGGCGCTGATCGGGTTTGAGCGTGTTCGAGCGTGTCCGAGCGTGCTTTGGGGAATAAAAAAACCCTGGAAATCCAGGGTTAATGACCTTTGAAAATGCCCCCGCAAGGGGTCGCAACTTGCTCATTTACTACGGGGATTCGCAATGGATTTTGGGGCTGGTACGGCGCATGGTACGCATGATTCCAAATCGCCCAGCAGCCCTCTCTATAACGGGTGTACCAAATCTTCGAGGGCTGTAGCAATGCTACAACTCGTGTAGCACCTGGATTTCCGCCGGAAATTTTCACGGGTCCTTCCGGCCAGGCCTCCACTGCCGACCCCAAGGGGAACTATCAACAAGTAAGACACACTTTCTTTTTGTAACTGTTGTTTTTCGTTTTTTCGAGCTCGTGCTGTACGGTGGTCCTATCATCGGATCACAGAACCAAACCGAACTCGCGAAAAATGGCATCGAATCATGCGAAACTAATCATGCTCTTTTTGCTGCTGGCGATCGGCTGCGCACCCACGGCAAGCTACCGAGCTCTGCCCGCTCCGAGGGCTGAGACTCCAGCAATCAATCCCCCAATCGAACTCCGCCAAAAAAACTGGCTGAGCCCGCAGAACGAGGGGAGTTGTGTTCACGCCAGCCTGTCATCCATGCTGCATTGGCAGAACCAACTGGAGCTGGCAAAGTGGTGGAGAACAAAGTACTCGGGCGGTGAATGGACCGACCAACTAAGACGTCGACTTGATGCGGCCAAGGTTCCTTACGCCTATACCGAACGAGCCAATCTCCAATTACTCGACGATGCGCACAATGCAAGACGCGGGGCTCTGCTTTGGTGGAAGCCTTCGCACTGTTGCAACTTCGTGGGCTGGGCCAAAGGGACTGACGGCAGAGTCTACGCCTGCATTTTGGATAACAACAAGATCGATCGTTACGAGTTCGTCGAACGATCTGAATTTCATCGACAGTGGGCATCCTTTGGGGGATTTGCGCTCACCACGCTGTATGACCCTCCGAGCCCACCAATCTTTAAATCATACGAAGCGGTAGAGGATCAATGGAAATGGTAAACTGCAATCAATGCCCTAATGAGGGGGGACAACGTGTCAAAATCGTCTTGTCTTTCGGTCTGGTGGTGCTGGCTCTGTGCTCTGCTCTGTGCGTGGTCATTGGCGAGCGAATTGCTCCGAGAATCGAGCAATCACTTGGAATCCAGCAACCAGCCGAGCAATCCTACACCCCCGGCGGAGTGAGCTACGACACGCTCAAAAATGCACCGCTAAACACAGTCCCCGTCGACGAACGAGCCGCCCGAGAGGTAAAGCGACAAGAGGTCTACTGTCCACCATGCGATCAAGTCCGATCGCCTGGGTTTACTCGTTTCGTGGAATACGCCCAACCAATCACGCAGGCCAGCGCACCAGCGCCGCAGCCGCCTCGGCAACAGGTCACAGTGACTTCCACTCCCTGGGCCGCAAAGTATTCGCTGGCTGTCTTCGTCGGAACTGACCAAGCGTCGCAAAGACTCCTGGACTGGGTTAATAAAGATCCCCAGCTTTCGGATCTGCGAAAGAACGTCAATTTCCAGGCGTACACCAAAGACAACCCGCTTTACAAGGCAAGGTGGGCTGGCGTCATCCCAGCCGAGCAATTTCCGGCAGTTGTGTTTGCCGATTCCCGTGGGGGACACGTCTACGTCGCGGGAGCCTCGTCGCTGCCGGCAACTGCGTCGGGACTCTATACAGCCCTCAAAGAGTCTACTCAGATTCAGCAGCAGACTGTTCGCACTGATCCAATCAACCCTGACCAAAGCGTCCAAGAGTTCGATTCGAACTGCCCTGATGGCAATTGCCCACCTGGCCGCGTGCCTTTATTGAACCCTGATCGAGAAAAGCTTTTCCCCAATCTCAGAGCAAGAAATCCTGATCCGATCCAGTCCCTGCTGTATTGGATCTGGAATCCCGGCGAAGCAATCCTAGCTGTGTTGTGTGCCATCGCTTTCTTAGTCCTGCTGTTTGTCGTCGCACTCAAGGTGATCCGCTCATGACCCTGTTTTTACTGCTAATTGTGTTAGTCGCTCTCCTGCTTGCTGCCATCTGGTGGAACCCAAAGAGGCCACCTAAAGCCGCTTCGCAGCCATCGATCTTTGCTGCATTGTCGTCGCCTTCGTCGGTCTCGACTGATCGTGATGCAGTTTTGGAATCTGAGATCGCTGAGATCGTCTCGGTGATCCGGCAAGACGAGGCTGACAGGCGTCGGGCCGCAGCTCTCGATCGACTCGCATCCCTCCAGGCTACTGCCAAGAAAACCAAATGACCACTCCAGCAATCACTGATCAACAGATCGCCGATGCCGCAGTCGCTCCTCAGAGCGTCTCGGCTGACGGTGTGACCGTGACAAATCGCAGCATGGCCGAAATGCGAGAAGCTCGCGAGGAATTGGCGAACAACCAGAACGCCTCGAAGCCACGACGCGGAGTACTGTTCGCTCGGATGATCCCTGGATCAGCAAGGGGGCAATAATGCCTGGCTGGGTCACCGTACTGATCACATCGATCCTTCGAGCCCTCACCACGGCCTCGTCTCGCCATCTGTTTTTTGGGGTTGGCTGGTTCCTCCTGCTCGCTGGCCTCGTCTGCAATTCGATGGCCACTCTCATCCTGGGCGGGGCCGTGGTTTTCTTTCTCTTCCTGGTCCCCAATCAAAAGAGCTCGTGACATGATGCTGCTCGACCAATTTGGCAAGCCAATCGACACCAAAGCTCTGGCCGCTGCTCGCCGGATCCAGGATCGAGCCAAGCGAATCGACTCGCTGTCGGCATCGTACGACGCCGCGGCCAACACGGTAGAAACCCAAAAGCACTGGCGATACGCCGACAATCTCTCCGCTGCTGCTGCGAACTCGGTATCGGTGCGCAAGACACTTCGAGAGCGATCTCGGTACGAGTGCCTCGAGAATAATTCGTTTGCCAAGGGGATCGTTCTGACCCTGGCCAACGACACGATCTCCACCGGCCCGAGTCTCCAGGTGATGCTGCCCGATGCGTCTGCGTCTCGGATGATCGAACAGAAGTGGCGGAAGTGGTGCAAGGATGTCCGGCTTGCGGGCAAGCTTCGAACCGCTCGCATCTCCAAGGTAATCGACGGCGAGACAATCCTGCTCAAGGGAAACAATCCGCGATCCAAGAACGATGTCAAGCTGGACTTTCGAGTGATTGAGTCCGACCAGCTCGCCACGCCTTTCTTTGCCGATGGCTTACCAAACAAGATCGATGGAATCGAGTTCGACGACTTTGGCAATCCGATCAAGTATCACATCCTCAAGGGTCACCCAGGGGACCGCTGGCCGCTTCACGCCTTGGAAAAAACAGACGTAGACCCAGACGACATCATTCATCTGTTCCGCGCCGAGCGACCTGGCCAGATGCGTGGAATTCCCGAGCTTACACCAGCGCTGCCCCTGTTCGCGATGCTACGACGCTACACTCTGGCCGTAATCACTGCTGCCGAGAATGCTGCGGACTTCTCTGCAATCCTCAAGACCCAGTCCAATGCTTTTGATTCTGCGTCCGATGGGATCGACGACATCGACCCATTCGACTTTGTTCAGATCGATCGAGGACTGATGACGTCCCTGCCCAAAGGCTGGGAAATGGTGCAATTCGATCCGAAGCAACCGACGACGACCTATACCGAGTTTCGCAATGCCATTCTCGGCGAGATTGCTCGGACCGTACACATGCCAAAAAACAAAGCTTTGGCCGACTCAAGCTCGTACAACTATTCCTCGGGACGACTGGACCACCAGACCTACTATGAAGCCAACGCCATCGAGCGTACTCAATGGGAAATCGAAGCCCTAGATCGAATCTTCGGTTGGTGGCTCGATGAAGCCTTCATGATGGACGGCTACCTGCCCGCGATAGAACCAATGGATGAGGTTCCAAAGGTTTGGCGATGGCCACCACAGCGCGACGTCAACCCTGCGGAAATCGCCGATGTGAACATCGAACTGATCCGGGCCGGTCTCAAAACTCGGCAACAATACTTGATCGAGCAAAACCTTGATCCCGAGGCTCACGCGCAGCAGCTCATCGAGGAAGGCTGGGTCAATCCTGACATCCCAGCGGCTCCTGCAGGCGCTGCACCTGGTGCTCCCGGAGCTTCTGGTGCGCCCGGAGCTGCGGCCCAAGGTACAGGCGCTGCCGAGCCAGATGCAAGCCAACCCGCACCGACAGGTGAATTTGCCAACATGTCCCGCTTGCAACTCACTCGCAACACCAGAGCCATCGATGACACGCTGAACAAGATCGAGCAAGGCGTCTGGACCACATCTCGCGCACGGGTGTTCCTCGAATCACTCGGCATGAAGGAACGCACGATCAACAATTTGTTGGCCGAGTACGAAGAGCAACCAGCGTGAGCTCGCTGACGCACGAGAGCAAGACTCGGCAAGGCTATCGCCTTCGAGTTTACACCGCTGCCGGACGTCGCTCCATTTGGCTTGGACGCATCACCGAGCCCGAAGCGATCGCCATCCAGCGACACGTCGACGAGATCATCGCCGCCCAGACCGCAGACCTACCGATCCCAAGGCAAACGGCCCTTTGGCTCGATCGGCTCGATCCGGAAATCAAATCGAAGCTCACTTGCATCACCGGATCCATCCGCACCGTCCGGACTGCCATCGACGAGTATCTCAACGCTAAGCGAGACATGCTTGCCACATCGACTGCCGAATCGGTTGGTCGCTCCCTGGCCTGGCTGTCGGATGCCTGCGGTGATCGGCGAATCGATGGAGTTTCGCCCGAGGAAATCGCCACCGTCTATGATGCGCTCGATCAAGGTGCTTCCACGCGGGGAAAGATCGCCAAGGACTGGAAGGCCTTCTTTCACTGGTGCGAAGACAATCGATGGATCGTTGCCAATCCTGCCAAGCGACTCAAGACCACGGTCTCGGTGCGAGAGAAGCAATTCGTTTCGGTGGAGACCATGGAGCATGTCCTCCAGGCCTGCGACGATCCCGAGCTGCGGCTGGTGATTGTCCTGTCTCGATTCGGTGGCCTTCGGATCAACAGCGAGATCCGCGACTTTTCCGAGGCTTCGATCGACCGCGTGTCCAAGCGTATCAAGATCACCGACACCAAGCGAGGAGTGGTCCGCGAGATCCCGCTCTTCCGCGAGATCGCTGCCCAATTGCCTGAACCAGGCGTCGAGCTGCTGCCAACTCTCTCTGGCCTGTCTCACTCTGGACTCACCAATCGATTTCAAGACGTAGTTCGCAAAGCTGGCATCGAGCCGTGGAGGGTTCCATGGCACTCGATGCGAGCCACCCGCGAGACGGAACTGATCACCGCCTTCGGACTGGCAACCGCTTCGAAGTGGGTCGGCAATTCCGAGAAAGTCGCGATGACCTCTTATGCGATCATTCCAGACTCCGACTGGGCTAAGGCTGATTTGTAACTCTCGATGAACGGTTTTTTGAGGGCGAGTGGTAGTCTCGTCCACATGAGCAAATCGACCCGGGCCCGCAACTTGGAACTCCGCACCAGTGGCAGCTCCATCGAGTTGCAAGCCGCAGATCCTAACACCCCCGACGCGCTGCCCAGTTTTAGTGGGATCGCCTATACCGGGGGTGTGATGCATCCCAAGCTTGCAATCCAGTGGAACGGCCCGGTGGTGATTGACCTAGCAGGCCTTGACGCACCGGTCGGACCAGTGCATCGAGACCACGACGAATCCAGGCCTGTCGGTCACTTGACCGCTGTGTCCAACGACGGAACCCAGCTCTCCGTCACCGGAGTGTTCTCGGTCCCATCGGTGGATCAGCAGGAGATTGTCTCGGGAGCAAGAAACGGATTTCCTTGGCGACCATCGGTCGGCGTGAAGATCCTCACCTATTCCACGATTCCTCAGGGTCAGACCCTCCAGTGCAATGGACGCACTTTCGAGGGGCCGGTCCTCGTCGTGAAACGATCGCAACTCAAAGAGGTCTCCCTGGTAACGATTCCAGGCGACCCAGAATCCTCAGTCTCTATTGCCGCCTCGGCCACAACAAACATGCCAACTTTTGAACAATACTGCACCTCTCTCGGATTCGATCCTGCGACTCTTTCGCCCGAGGCCAAAGCCGCCCTGCAAGTCTCCTATGCCGATAGCATCGAGCCTCCCATGGATGCGTCCGCCCCTGCTGACCCCGCACAGCAACCTCCCACTGCAACCGCTTCTCAACCCACGGAGCCACCTATGGCCAAGCCTGCGACCGCTGCTGCTTCTTCCGCCTCGTCTGACCTGACCGCTGCTGGCAGTCTGGATCTGACCGCCTACCGCTCGCAAATGGCTGCTGAAACCAAGCGAGTCGGCGAAGTCACATCGCTCTGTGCTAAGTTCGGCAACCCGACCGTGATGGTCGCTGGCAAGAATGTCGATCTGGCGGCTCACGCGATTGAGGCTGGCTTGACCGGCGATCAGACCGAGCTGCTGGCCCGCCGTCATCAAGACCTCGAAGCCACCCGGGACTCTCGACCACGAGGCCCTGCGATCCATTCCCGAGCCAGTCAGTCGTCGATCGACCTCGGAGCGATCCAAGGTGGTCTCATGCTGCGAGCCGGAATGAATCTTGACTCTCCAACATTTACGAATCGGCATGTGAAAGCCAAGCTACCGGGTTGGCTGCAAGCTGGCATCAACGATCCGATCCGCCAACGCACGATGGACGACGCGCATCGATACTCGGAAAGCTCCCTGGTTGACGCTTGCCGACTCGGTTTGCAGGCTCGCGGGGTCGATGTCCCCGTCGCACGAATGGACATGCTTCAAGCCGCTTTCTCCAGTGGTACTGTGGCTGTTCTCTTCGGTGCGACGATCGGCGCGAAGATGCTCGAATCGTACGCCGAAGTCGAGGACTTCTCTCAGGGTTGGTGTACCGAGGATGAGAATCCCGACCTCGAAGAGCACAACCGCAACCGAATGCAAGCCGCCCCCAGCCTCAAGCTGCACCCAGTCGGTGGATCTGCTGTCCACGGATCGCGCCGCACGCTGACCGAGAAGTCGCAAGTGTCTCGATTCAGCGAACAGCTCAAGATCGACGAAGCGGATCTGATGGGCGACAATTTCTCCAAGCTTAAAGATTCCCCCAGGGACTTTGGCCAAGCTGCTGGCCGACTGCGTCCGGACATGGTCGCCGCTGTCATCCTCAGCAACCCGACGCTGCTCCAAACTGGTCGCGCCGCCTTCAACTCCACCGAAGGCAACACCGCCACCGGCAAGGCTCTGGCACGAGCCACGCTGAGCGAGATGATCAGCTTGCACGCCAAACGCAAGGATGGCGACGCAACGCTCAATCTGCCTGTCTCGGATCTGTTGGTTCCGCCCGAGCTCCTGGACACCGCGATTCAGCTTTGCTACTCGGCCAACCTGTCGAATGACAGCGGGTCTGGTGAAATCAACCCGATCAAGAAGTACGGCATCACGCCACGTAGCGAGCCACGGTTCAGCAACGGCATGGTTCACCCTGTGACCGGTGCTGCTCTAGCCGGATCGGCAACGACCTACTACAGCGTCTCGAAGGCCGCTCGAACGATCGAAGTCGCTTACCTCCAAGGTGCTGGCCGAGTGCCTGTCGTCCGCACCGAGACTTTGGTCGGCGGTGAGTTTGGCATCGTGATCGATGTCCGCCACTACATCGGAGCGTACTTCCTCGATTGGCGAGGATTCACCCGCTACGCAGCCTAGTTGCTGACCTGACGATTCCATCACGCAGGGTCTCGGCCCTGCGTTAGTTTCATCCTTTTTTTTCTCGACCAAATTTCTCATGCCAAAAATCCGACTTCGACAAGCCGTCTCGTTTGATGGCCAGACATTCCCTGCGGGACATGTTTTTGACACCGACTCCAGTCCCATCAGTGCTGAGTGCCTCATCCAACGCGAATGGGGTGAGGAAGTGTCGGAAGATCCCGCAAAAGCCCCGGCAGATCCTCAACCCTCGCCCGCTGACGAGTCTGCCGAGCCTGACGAATCGGACGAGCCAGAGGCAGAGGCAATCAGCGCCGATGTGATCCGCCCCAAGCCGCCCAAGCATCCTCGCAAGAAGTAACGCGCCTACCATCACCCTTCAACCATAACCCCACAAGAGAACCATGGCAACTTACAAACAAGACGGCGACTTTCGCCAATTCACCGCTGGTGCGGACACTGTCAACGGAGCCATCGTCCAGACCGCTGACGGCCTGGCCGGGATTGTCGAAGGCCTAGCTGGCGTAAAAAACGGAAAAGTTGGCAACGCTCGCGTCTTTGGAATCGTCACCTGCGACAAGGCCTCTGGCACTGTCATCGCTGCGGGTGACCGTCTCCAGCTAGCCACCGCGACGCAGCTCGTCACGGTAAAGGCCTCTGGGGCTGCTGATGCCAGCAACATCCTCCTGGGCCGCGCTGTGCTGGCTGCGGGAAGCGGAACTCTGACCGTTGATGTCGACCTGAACCGAGCCGCAGTCTAACCAACCACCATGGCCATCAAAGAAGCCGATCTTAAAGAATGGTCCGATCTCGAAGCAAGGCGATCCGCCATGCAGCGAGAACTGACGACCATCAAGGATCGGCAAGGCCAGATCGAAGAACAACTCGAAGCCGAGCTGCGAAAGTCCGGCAAGTCGAAAATCACGCGAAGCGGGTTCACTCTCGCTTTGCAACCTGGGAAAGCTTCCGTCAGTTGGGCCAAAGAGTACCTCAAAGCCATGGGCGACGAGGCAGTTCAAATGCTCAAAGACGCAGCCGCCCATACCTCAGTCAAAGTGTTTGTGCTCGTCCCACCCAAGCTACCCAAGGCCCCAAAGGAATAGCTCATGGGCATGCTTGACGCTGGGACTGCTCACATGGCCAGTTCGCTCACGCAGCATGCTGGCCAGACTATCACGTACACAAAACGCAAGATTCAAAAGACATTTAAGGCCACGCGGGGATCGACTCCCTTCGAAGCCTCAGACACCGAGGGGATCATCCATCGGACCGTTAGTCGCGACTACCTAGTCGCCGAGACCGACTGGCCCTTTGATGACGCTCCCGAAGACGGGGACCGAATCGCCGACTCTGGCAAGACCTACATCGTTCGCTCGATGACCGGCGAGCCAGTGTGGCGATTTTCAGACCCAAGTGAAAACCTCATGCGAATCCACACCAAGCAGCAATGACAGCACCAGTCCGACAACTGATCGCCGATTGTCGCGCCGCCCTCATTGCTGCTGCGATCGCTGACCCAGAGACCAACGCAGCTCTGGACGGCGATCAATACCAAATCGATTACCTGCCACGCTTCATGCCCGAAGACCTCGTAGCTCTTCGAATCGTGTTGGCACCACGGCAAGCAAACTCGACAAACCTATCGCGAACACGACGAGAACACGAGCTCGCGGTCCAGGTGGCTGTCATCCAGACCGCCACCAAAGACTCCGAACGATTCGAACAACTGTTGGACCTGACCGACGCAATCGACGCTGCACTAGCTGCCGCTGACATCGCCTCGGGCACTTGGTCGCGATCCGAAATCAGCCTGTACGACGTCCAGGCCCTCGAACAACACGGTGCGTTCCGCTCCGTCATCACCGCGTACTTCAAACACCGATCCTAACCAAAAGAGAGAATCATGCCAAACAAGGGACCACGCGCAGGGCTAGAATGCAAGCTGTACTACCAAACTTCCGTGTCAGCCACGTTCAGCACCTCCTCGCCCACGCTTGTGACCGAGGTCAAAGACCTCAATGTCACGTTCAACAAGACCGCGATTGACATCACCTCGCGAGCTAGCCAATACAAGGCCAAGATCTCCGGTTTGATCGAAGCTGCGATCAATTTCAGCTACCAGTACAACGGCGATCCAGATGACGCGGTATTCACTGCGATGCGTCAAGCGTTCATCAATCGAACAATTTGGCACTGGGCCGTATTGGACAACACCATCGCGACCCCTGGTCCGTCTGGTGCCCAAGGGCTCACAATGCCTGGCGAGATCATGGAATTCCCAATCGATCAGCCGCTCGAAGACGGGATGAAGATCGACATCGTCGTTGCACTGTCCCGGATAAAGGTGGGATCGCCAGGAGCCATCGTCGATCCAGCTTGGTTGATCGTCGCACCGTCGGCCTAGTTCATGTGAATCACTGATCGTTCCATTTGTTGCGGGGTCGGCCATGCCACTACCACGAGTCCGCAAAGGCGACGAAGTCGCGATTGAGTTCCTAGATCATGCCGAGGCATCTCAGGAACCAATGGACTTCACCGTTTATGGGCGAGTCGTCGTCAACCACAAAGACCACATCGTTGTCGCGTCATGGGTCTACTCGGATCCAAAAACGCGATTTCGAGGCGACGACATAAACGTCACGCAATTCACGATCATTCGGAGCACTATCCGAGCGATCCGGTTCATTCGATAATTTCAATCCCTCAATCCCAACGAAGGCAATTCGACCATGCCCAGTTTTAAGGATTGCGAATCCCGCTCTTGGGATTTGCGCATCGACGTTGACGTCATCCGTCGCGTCCGCACTGCCTTTTCGATTGATCTAGCCACTGCATTGGCCTCTCCCGATACCATCGAACGGCTTACTTCCGACATCGTCCTGACGATCGATGTGATCTATGAGATCTGCCGACCCGTCGCTGAGAAAATTGGAGTATCTCCAGAGATGTTTGGCCAGTCCCTCGCTGGCGACGCTCTCGGTCAGGCTATTACCGCATTTGAGGAAGCACTGGTGGAATTCCTCCCGGAGTCCAAACGCCGAGCCACCGCTCGGCGAATCATCGAGGCCGGACGAGCACTCCAGAATCAGACAGCATTGCGGATCACCAACGCGATGGACAAGGGACTGCTGGAGAAGGGGATTCAGGAACAACTGACGACTTTGGATCAACTGATCGAGAAAGCGATGGGCAAGCCCGTTTCGAGTACTGGCCAACCATCCTCCGACTAGCAGCCCGCATCGGGATCGAGCCAGGCCCATACACACTGCGAGAGCTGATGTGGATGTCCGACGAGATCAACAAAGACCGCTGGGATCACACCAGTGACCTGATGACCCTGCTAGCCAACATCCACAGCCCCAAGCGAGCTCGCCCATACAGACGCACTGATTTTCACCCGTACCGCACCAACAGTCCGCCGCCGAGCATTAGCCGCGCCGAGCTGCATCAATTGCGAGACGGTTTACCAGTCCACTATGTGACGCTACCAAAAAATGACACCACAACGAGCTGATCAAATTCGATCGCTAATTGCCAACGACCCGATCGCAAAAAGCCTCTTTGACAATGGCAGATACGGCGATTGCGCTGTGAGACTATGTGAAATTGCCACGCCAATCACTCGCAGTCTCCCCCTGTCGAAAATGGGTATCGTTGCAGTTTATCGCGACAATCCCATGCTTGCCATGCAGGTGCTCGCTGCCCTAGAGTCGGCGTCCAAAGTCAATCCAATCATTGCGGTCATGCTTGCCTTCATGGGTCCGGGCAATCCAGAGAACAGTTACCCCGACTTTGGCGATCTGAGCATTCGAGCTGCTTTGACGGCACCGCAGCCACAGGGACTCGGACTCACATCAGAGCAAGCTGCTCCGCTGCTAGCCGCTGGCGAGCAAGCTGACACGATTTCCGGTCTCGACGTCGAACAGCTAGCCGAAGGAGAACCAGTCTAATGGCCCTTGTAACCAAGACCAGCCCAACATTTTCGACTATTATTTCTGCGCAATTGGTCGCCACAGGGAACATCGTCGTCGCTAGTAGCTTGCTCGATCTTCGCACCGTCCCCGGAGCGTACATCACCGCGTTCCTCGGTCGTCAATCAGGCACGCCGACACGCGCGGCTTATTTTTCAATTCGGCCAACAAACAACAATAGCGACGTGGTTGCGATCACGCCTTTTGACGTCGTTGGCCAGGGACCAACGACCGCTTGTTCCGCAACGACAATCAATCAGACAGGCGGCCTATCCACCTCGGCAAACACGGTCACGGTCGCTGGTGCTGGATCGCTGGCAATCGGTGACACGATTTGTGTGTTTAATTCTGGCGGGACCAACGTTCAATGGAACCGCATTTCTGGTGGTTCCGGGACATCCTGGACAGTCGAACGCAACTGGCGAGTCGCCAATGCAAACGGCGACAATTTTACGAACTTAGCTGATGTTCGCAAAATCTGGATCCCTGGTGGGGATCAATACGAGTTTCGATTTGTCAATCAATCGTCGATTGGATACGTTTGCCAGTTGTTTGCTCAGGTCGACAACGGAGAAACCATCACCTAATGCTCGCCTACTACCCGCCGGAATGGGAAAGTCTTGCTAGCCGGATGGTTGATCGGTGGTGCCCGTCGTTTTCCGGTGCTACTGGCTTGCAATTGCCGGACACTACGGGCCGGAATCATGGTGTGCTAACCAACATGGATAGCAATGCGGCGTGGGTAAATAGTGGTAATGCCGGTGCGGTTAATTTCGACGCCGCAAATAGCACATACGTTGATTTGCCATTACCTGCTTTTGACCCGGCTAACGGGCTTACGATTAGCATGTGGCTATACATCAAGACCTACAGCACTTATTTCGCTATCTGCTCAGGTTTTCAGACGTGGAGGATTTCATCAGTGGTCGTAACAAATTTGCCGGGAGGCCAAATACCCTCGAACGGGCTTGGTGTTGCGCGTCAAGGTGCGTATTTTGCGGGTTCTACACTGCCTATTGCACTGAACACGTGGTATCACGTTTGCCACACTTGGGACCGTTCTAGAGGGCTGCTTTATGTCAATGCCGATCCGGGCACGATTGTCGGCACAACCGGTCCGAACACAGGCACAGTCACACGTGGTTACATAGGTGCGAGCGGTAGTACGTCCGCTGGCCCGAATTCTTTCGGAAGTTCGTTTATTGACGACGTTATTCTTTCCAACACTGCTGTAACCTCCAACGAAGTCAAATTCCTCTACGAGCAAGGCCGGGGCGGTGGAATGCTGTACCAACCGCCGAGACGACGCAGTTATGCTGCAATTATCGCCGCGTTAGTGCTCGCGTGCGAGACAGGCAACTACAGCCTGACGGGTCAAGCAGCAGGCTTGTTCGCGAGTCGCCTGCTTGCTGCCGATCAAGCTGAATACATCCTCTCCGGCAACGCGGCCAACACGACTGCAAGCCGCCTGCTCTCGGTCGATCCGGCCTCCTACACGGCGACCGGCAACAATGCTGCAACGCTCTGCGCGAGACTGCTCGACGGCGGAGCTGCGGCCTATGCCCTTACTGGCACCGACGCTGGACTCATCGCGAATCGAAAGCTCACGGCAGACCAAGCGGTCTGTTTCTTGGCTGGCAACAATGCCGAGCTGCTGCGAGCCCTCAAGCTAAGTGCCGACTCGAGGTCGCTACACCTCGACGGATTTGCTGCATCGCTGCTGGCGGGTCGCAAGATCTCCGCCGACGGTGCCCAGTACATTCTAGTCGTATCCGATGCCAATCTTACCAGCTCCACTGGTGGCGCTGCTCCCTACTACTACCTGTTTATGATGCGAGGACCTGACTGATGGCAACGCTCAACAAGTTTCAATCGTTTATTAAAAATGTCGCCGAAGGCAAGGTAAATCTTGCAACGGACCAGCTCAAGATCGCTTTGACGAACACCGCGCCGGTGGCAACCAACGCAGTGTTAGGGGACTTGACGGAAATCAGCTACACGAACATTAGTTCTCGGAACGTGACGACCAGCAGCAGCACTCAAACGAGCGGCGTGTACAAGCTTGTTGTTGCTGACCTTGTGCTCACGGCCAGCGGATCTGTCGGACCCTTTCGTTACGTCACCGTTTACGACGACACACCAACGAGTCCAGCCAAGCCGCTCATTGGCTGGTACGACTACGGATCGAGCACCTCGCTGAACTCGGGCGAGACATTTACGACCGACTTCGACCAGTCAAATGGTTTGCTGACCATAACCTAATTGATCCCCAGGATTTCACCATGTACCGCAACACCGCAGGCACGCTCAAGGTCTTCGCGTTCAACCGGACGAACAATGCTCCGGTGACCGGCGGTGCTGCGCAGATCACCTGCAAAGTGTCGCTCGATGGTGGGGCCCGAGTCGCTCTGGCCGATACAAATCCGACCGAGATGGAGGACGGCTATTACCTTTTTGATGTTACCAGCGGAGAGACCAACGGCACCACCGCAGACTTCTTCCCCGAGTCTTCGACGGCGAATGTCCAAGTCATTCCGGTCGAGCATGCTCGTTACCTTTCGCTCGAAGATGTGATCGCCGCCAAAACCAACACGATCACCGCTGGTAAGGTGTCCTATGCTGGCCCAGTCACAGCGAAAGGAACCGTCGACCAGATTGTCATCGGCGATGATTACCTGTCCGCCCATGGCACCGCATTCGTCTGGACAATTTCCGCGATCCCAGGCATGTCGCCTGGTGCTGTGACCGTCCACTTCGGGGGAAAAAACGGGACCAATCTGTTCGCGGTCACTGGCACCGCTGCTGACATCGGATCGGGGAAATGGTCGCTCACCTGCGAGATGCCTCGGGCGACCTCGGGCGCACTGGTGCCAGGTGAGTACCGATACTCGGTCGCTGCCCACAATGCGTCCGGCGTCGAATTGACTCGTGTGTATTACGACGATCCGCTGGTGGCGGTGGAGAAATTCACGCCATGAACGTGACATTCAAAGTTCGAGAAGCTTTCTTTGATCGCGCCAATGTGATCAAGTCGCTCAAGGCTGCGAAACGCCGTGTGCTCTCCAAGGCTGGTGCTTTTGTGCGCAAGCGAGCTCGTGGCTCGATGCGTCGTCGAAAAGGTGTCTCGGCACCTGGCTCTCCACCGTCGGCTCATTCCCAAGGAAACTCGCTCAAGACGATCCTGTTTGCCTACCAGCCCCAAAGCGAATCGACGATCGTCGGCCCAGTGCAACTCAATCAGATCAACTTCACCGTCGAGTCTGTGACATCGACCGTACCAGGACTCCATGAGCGAGGCGAGACTGCGATCATTCGCGAGTACCAATACGCTCCGATCGATGGAACTACGGACTCGGCAAACTGGCGACGCGTCGACGGCAGACGCCGGTATCGAGATCGACCTGGGTTCAAGCTTGAGACTCGTCGTCGTCGAGCTCGGTATCCAAAGCGTCCTTTCATGCGTCCAGCCCTCGAGGCCGAAGCTCCAAAGTTCCACGAGCTTTTCAAAAACTCGATTGCATCGGTAAGGTAACATGGCATCCAACATCAAAGCCGGTCAAGCCTACGTCGAGATCGCGACCAAGCAAGGGTTGTTCGACAAAGGTATGGCCCAAGTCCAAGCATCCATGGCGAGACTCAAAGGTGTCGCCACAACCATGGGCACCGGAATCGCAAAAGGCTTTAACGGTGCCCAAGGTGCCTTGTCCGGCTTTTCCAAGTCCATGTTGAGCGTCCCTGCTGCAATCGCTGGTTCGGTCGCTGTGACTGGCCTAGTCGCATTGGCCAAGGGTTTTGCTGACGCTGGGTCCGCCGTCGATGACATGGCCCAGCGGACTGGCATGAGTGCCGAAGCGGTGTCCTCGCTCGGCTACGCGGCCAAGCTTTCTGGCACCGACATCGGCACGCTGGAAAAAGGTGTTCGCAAGATGCAAATGGGAATCGCGGATGCAGCCGCCGGTGTGCCTGGTGCTGCGGACAAATTCAGCGCTCTGGGCCTGAGTGTAGACGAGCTCCAAAAGATGTCTCCCGACGAACAATTCATCGCGATCGCTGACAAGCTGTCATTGATCCAGGACCCAGCCCTCAAGAGTGCTGCGGCCATGGAGTACTTTGGCAAGGCTGGTGCGGACCTGGTCCCCATGCTCTCCGAGGGAGGCGACGGGATCCGCAAGCTGCAAAGGGACGCAGCCGAGCTCGGGCAAGTCATGTCTGGAGAAGACGCAGCCGCTGCGGGCAAGCTGGGGGATGTGTTCGATCGACTCTTTGGCGTGATCGGTGGATTGCAGAATCGAATCGGTGCGGCCCTCGCCCCGCTCATGATCGACCTGGGCGAAAAGATCATCAGCGTGATCACTACCGTGAGTGATTTTATCTCGCGGAATCAAGAGCTGATCATGACGATCGCCAAGTGGACTGCGGTCGGAGCTGGCCTGCTCGCAGGCTTGTTCGCACTCGGCGGAGCTGCTGCCGTAGCCTCGGTGGCCATGACCGGCCTAGCTGCGATCGGTGGAGCTATTGCCACAGTGTTCGGCATGATCGTCGGATTGATCAGTGCCATCGTTTCTCCGCTCGGTCTGGTCATCGTCGGCGTCACCGCAGCTACCGGAGCGTTCTTGTACTTCTCTGGCGTGGGCGGTGAAATGGTCGGCTATCTGGTCGCCAAGTTCAACGAGCTCAAATCGATTGTGCTGCCGGTGTTCGACGCCATCAAGACCGCTCTGATGTCCGGCCAATGGCAAGCCGCTGGCCAAGTCGCCATGACTGGCCTGCAATTGGTTTTTCGCGTCGCCACGCGGGACCTGTATGCAGGCTGGCTTTCAATGACGACGAAGATCCAAAACGCTTGGACGGATCTGTCCTCGATCGTCTCCCAAGGTGCGGTTTCTTTTGTCGCCAATCTGATCAACGTCATGGCTGGAATACCGACCGGGATCCAAAACGGGTTTGGAACTGTCTTCACCTGGTTGGAAGGAACTTTTGACCAGACAGTCAATTTTATCGCGAAAAAACTGCTCTACCTGTATTCGCTGTTCGACAAGTCAGTCGACTACGAAAAGGCTGCAAAGCAGATGGATACCGAAGCGAACAAGCGAGCCGACAATCGGCAACAGTCGCTCGACGCTGCCAACGCGAAACGCAACGAGGAGCTCCAGCGTGCTAACCAAGGCCGACTGGGTGTCGCCAATGAAATGAACCGTGGTATCCAGTCCCAGGCCGATGCAACCAAGCAAGGTCGAGACGACCGGAACAAAGAACTGTTGACTGGATTCGATTCTCAGATCTCGCAATTGAGAAAAGATCTCGATGATCAGGCAAGGGCCATCCGAGAGACTGCCGACGAGCAAGCCAAAGGTGCTGAGACCTCAAAATTCGCACAGCAAAAAGAGGCACCGGCCAAACCCAAGATTCCCTCGGTAGAGCAAGTCAAGGCGACCACTGCGACACAGACCTCGGGGACATTTTCCGGCTTTGCTGCTGGCATGATGGGTGGAACCACATCCGCACTAGATCGCATGGCCGATCAGTCTGCCAAGTCGAACGAGTTGCTTACGCAGATCGCCAAAAACACTGGCGAAAATCAACCATTGGTATTTGGGAGCTAAGCAACAATGAGCGCGTGGACGTACTTGCCCCAAACTGTCGACGAGTCCGCTGAGTCCAGAGAAATGGACTTTGACCTCAAGGGAGGCCAACGGACCCAGACTCGGATTGCGATTGTTACTGGGTACACAGAGGCCGAAGACGCGGCCCAGGCTGCTGTCGACTTGCCGAGCACGCCATTTCCGCTAACGATCGCAGCATCGGGCGGAAAGCCTGCGATGGCGATGATTGCAGCCAAAGCCAAGCCTCTGACTCCCAATGCATGGGAGATCACATTCTCCTATGAGTCCCGAGCCTATGACGGAACCGATCCTTTAACCTGGACTTTTTCCGGCACGACGCTGGGCAAGACGCAGCTAGTAACCCAGTCATTTGCGACAACCATCTACGGCGGATCGGCAGTCAATTATGGGTCGGCAATCAATGTCGACCAAAACGGGGTCAAGGGTGTCGAGATCGGGATTCCAGGATTGGAATTTCAAATCGAAAAGACATTGGCCAAGGGAGTGTTGACATTGCCTTATGTCATGACGCTGGTCAATCTGACATTTAAAACCAACGTCGCAGCGTTTCGGAATTTTGCTGCTGGCGAACTGCTTTTCATGGGTGCCGAATTTCGCAACGGATCGACCGGCGAGGTTACAGTGACTTTTAAATTCTCAGCATCTCCGAATCGAACCGGCCTATCATTTGGTACAATCACCGGAGTTGCCAAGAAGGGGCACGAGTACCTCTGGGTTGATTATGAAGCTTGGGAGTCGGGTGGCTATGTCATTCGCCGACCTCGCGGAGTCTATGTCGAGAGAGTGTACGAAGAGGGCGATTTTACAGCACTCGGAATTTAACACCCCATCATGCCATTCCCAGGCGACAAATTTAAACCATCGGCGAGCCGTGAAAGAGAGATCACGAAGCTCATCGAGTCCGCGCGTGGTGATGTCGCATCGTTCGGTGTTAAGGCACTCGACGGACTCGCACCTGGTCATGTCATTGCCAAGAATGAGACCGGGTCCGATCTAGCAATCGGCAAGGCTGCACTCATCCCAACCGGAAGCTCGGGCGGTGTATCAAGCCAAGAGCAAATCCCACGCAAAGATCCTAGCTATCAAAAGGGCTATTACACCCTCAAGGCTCTCACGCCATTGATCAGCGGTGCCAATCCCTACTTTGAATCGCTCGCTGTGACTGTTGAGGCGATTCCAAATAACAAATTTGGTCGTGTCGCGATTGCAGGCCTCGCTATCGCCGCATACCCAGCCAAACATGGTTTTATCACTCCCGCATCGGGCGACGTATCATGGGGCTTTTTTGGCCTTGCCCGAGTCGTGACATGCATGCCCGCAACGGGATCATCCGATTTTTCGGTTTGGGACTTGTCTTGTCGAGCCATGCAGGCCGTCTACACACTGACGACAAACTGGGCATCTGGATCGGCCACCGCCACGATCGCTGGAGCGTCGACGCAGTTGTTTGACTCTAACGGCATCGCAAGCTGGCAGGTGAACGGCGACAAGGGTATGGCTGTCTATACAAGTGGCAACTGGGTTGTGATCACACCTTGGTGCGTGGGGAACTAGCCAGTTATGCCGACAGTAATCGACGCGATGACTTGCACCTGGTGCGATGCCGAGGGCAGTCAAAAAAAGTGCTACAAGTGTCGCGACGCATGTCGGCATCCTAAGCTATCGGACCGGTCGTGGAGCTTCAAGGTCACGCCAAGCACCGGCCTGCTGCCGTATGTGATTTGCGATGCCAACCAGATTTGCTCACCCAATTTCACGCGAGTCAATAGCTGCTGCTCGAGCATCGCTGCCGGTCCGAGAGCTGCTCCGAACGATCGCAGCGAAACCAATGGTGTCTACAAGTGGCGACGTTACAGCCGCACTTACTCCTCGACCGTCAGTCGAACACGAGTCTGCACCAACGCCAGTTCTGGCCTGTGCTATAAAATCGGCCCGACCAACGTTTGCAGTTTAACCGTTGAATACGCTCGGGCCTGCGTGCTCGGGTGGCGTATGATCGCTGGCATCACCCAAGCGAAACTCTACATAAGTCGCACCCAGCCTGGCTACGGATGCGACGAGCCCAATCAATGCCGATACCGGCTCGCACTGGTGATTGAAGGGGAGATCGGTCTGACCTGGGCCACGCAGATCAGCGCTGGCCAGAACATCACAGTCAATTCGTCGGGCTCATTCTGCGGGGAGTCTTATCCGTGCTCCGACGGATCAGGGCCCAGTGGAGCTTGGCCGGTCGGATCTCCACCGGCATTCAACGCCGCCGGACTGTCGGTCACAATGCATCAGTTTCGCCAAGTCTTTCGGCGATCGGTTGACACGCTTGAGTTTCCAATGACCTTTGGGCCGACCGGAGCAGTCGGCCTGAGCTGCGGCCCCAAGTGCGCTGCGGGCATCAGTGCCTTTGGTCCCACTTTTGGATCACCGCCAGCGTTCACTTGCGATCCTCCCGACGATCTCGCGCCGAACACTGGTTTCGACACTGGATCTGTCGATGCATGCACATCCATTTCGTGTGCCGATCAACCGACGTATTGTCCAAGCTATGCCAACATCATTGACCACACCAGCTTTACAAACACGTTGACCGGATCGTCCGACTCGGGAGTCGTCACGCCTGGATCCGCTCCGGATCCGACGTTGCCAACCGAATACCTAGTGGAGCTCCAATGATCGATCTACTAGGGCATCCGATTCATCCTGGACCGTTCACTACGCAGACCATCGACGGTTTCACCGGCACTGTCCACGAGTTTGGCGAGGATCGATACTTCGAGCCCGAGCATCGGGAAACAGGTTGGCCAGCACTGCATCTGTACTCGTTTCGGAACGCCAATACATGGGACCCAGCCAAAGCCCGAGCTTGGGTGATCGAGTGGCTCCGATGGAGCTTGCCTCCGAGCTGCGATTGTGCGGTCCACTGGCATGCAACCGTGGAAATGTTTCCAATGACCGACGCTGTGTTCGCGTCCCCAGACTCATTTTTCGACTGGTCGGTCAATTGTCACAACCATGTCAACTCTCGACTCGATGTCGATGAGTCCCACCCACAAGTTCCACTTGCCCGCGCCCGCGAGATCTGGTCGAGGATTGCCGCAGCCGGGCAAGTGGCTTGGTTTTGTCCGGTCAATGATACCATCTCGGGCGGTCGGCGTCTTGTCATCACTGTTGCGACTGGAAAGGCTCGGGAGTGGCTGCGATACACCGAGGGCCCGATGCGAGCCTATGCAGCCGACTGCAAAGCCGATTTCGTCGTCCTGCAGAATACCACTCAAGGCTGGTGGGGACTGGAAAAGTTTCGCGTCCATCAATTCGCCAAAGCCTACGATCAGACGCTTTACCTCGACGCCGACGTCCTGGTCACTCGTCTAGCAAAAGACTTGTTCTCTGGCTATGAGCCGCAGGAGCTTTGCTCGACGGACGGTCTCGACAATTATGTCGCGATCTACAACGAGCTCGACGATTTGCAGTCATCGACGTGGGTCGCTGGCTGCTGGGACAAGATCGATCAATGCATCGGGCCCACGCCCAAGAATAAACACTGGGGACAGTCGTACAATTCAGGCGTAGTGTTTTGCGATAAAAGAGGATCCAGCGTTTGGACGCCTCCCAAGCTGCCGATCCCGACGTTCCACGTCGCCGAGCAGATCGTTGTCGGGATGAACCTGATGCGACACAGGCCGCTGCTGCATCCGTTGCGGGTCGGTCGCAATTTGCAAGTTTGGAACCCGCATTTCACGCTTCGACTGTTTGGTGCCGAGTTCGTTCACTTGTCCGGCTTGGACAAGAAAACCGAAGCAATCAAAACCATGATCGAGCGACTTGAGGCCATCAAGAATCCAATCTATACAAGGAAGTGAACCATGCGATGCCCGAGACTGTTAGGACTGATGACTCGCGCGAAGATCATGTTTGCCATGTCCCCCAACGTGATTCGGATCATGTTGCCAGATGACAGCGAGATCGATCTGGTGCTAATCGATTGTTTCACCCCGCCGACATCGCTCAAGACAGAGCACCGCCGACTAGGGACCGACGAGAGGGCACCAGAGTGGAAAGTGCGATCCGCACCAAAGCCTGTCTTGTTCTATGACAAGGAAGTGCCCAACCCCGCTGGAGTGAGAGCGTTTGAGGTGACTCGAAAGATTCTTTCGCAGTGCCCCGAGTGGACTCGTGTCTTGATCCCTACTCCACAGCACGACCGGGAATGGTTCCGCAACCTCAAGCCGCAGTCCAAGCAGCCTGGCCACCTGTGGATCAGTGAACACCAGACACTGTCCGAGCGTCTGGTTGAACTGGGGATCGCAACCAAGACTCAGCCCCAAGATGGAGCGTCGTTGTTTGACGGCACAGCAATTCGAACCAGCCAGGAGGATCCAGCACTATGGTCGTTTTCGCCGAACTAAATGCCGAGATGCGACACTTGATGCCGCACAATTCAAGCTCACATGGTCGGTACCGCAGGCAGGATAGAGGCACGGCACCCACATGCCCATGCTGTGGAGCGCGGTACAAAGCCGCTTCCACTCGACAGCGGATCACTTGGTATTACCGCACCTGTAAATGTGCTCCCGCACATGGCATCTCACGCCAAAGGCCAAGCCGATACTGATGACCAAGAAGCGACCGCCAACAGCAGCTCCCGCGGATCCCGACGACGACTACAACGAGTCTGGCGCGGAGCGTCCCAAGGATTCCTACGCCAAACACCGCAAGCGACAAGCGTCCAGAGCCAAAGAGGAATCGACCGAGGCCCGAGACATCGGGCCGATTCCGGCGATCGTCAACGCAAAGCGACGAGAGTCCTGTCGGCTCAATCTTAAAAAGTACTTGCTGACGTACTTTCCCGAAGCCTTTCCCCTGCCCTTCTCCGAGGATCACGAGCGGATTCTCAAGGACATTGAGAAACGAGCGCTCGAGGGCGGACTCAAGGCGATTGCAATGCCTCGGGGATCAGGCAAGACAACGATCCTGATCCGAGCGATGCTCTGGGTGTTGTCTTACGGTCACCAGAAATTTGGCGTCCTGGTCGAGGCCGATGCTGGTGCAGCCGAGGAATCGCTCGATGCGATCAAGATCGAATGGGAAACCAATCCGCTGCTTCTCGATGACTTCCCCGAGATTGCTTTTCCGATCCGCTGTCTCGAGGGAATCACTCAGCGAGGCAACGCGCAGACGACCCAAGGCAAGCGGACTCTCATTGGGTGGAAACGCAGGGAACTGATTTTCCCGACGATCGAGGGCTCCCAGGCATCCGGGGCAATCATCCGCTGCACAGGGATCCTTGGCCGTGTTCGTGGGATGCAGAAAGTACTTTCCGACGGCAGGACGATCCGACCTGGGTTTCTCTTGGTCAATGATCCTCAGACCGACAAGTCGGCATTCTCAGACCCTGAGTGTGCCAAGCGAGAAAAGGTCATTGGAGGGGCACTCCTGGGGCTAGCTGGCCCAGGAAAACGGATCGCAGGATTTGCTGCGGTAACCGTGATCCGCGAAGGCGACGCAGCCGACCGAATGCTTAACACCAAGCTCATGCCCAAATGGCATGGTGATCGATGCAGGCTTGTCTATGAGTGGCCGACCAACACCGAGCTTTGGAACAAGTACTTTGATCTCCGCTCCGAAGAGATTGCCGAAGGCAACGACGAGCACCCGAAAGCTAACAAATGTTATAAAGCCAACCGTGTCGCAATGGACGCAGGGTCCAAGGTAGGCTGGCCACATCGCAAGTTCCCGCACGAGATCTCCGCAATCCAACATGCGATGAATCTTCGGTTCGACAATCCCGACACCTTCGACGCCGAGTATCAAAACGAGCCCAAAAAATCGATTGTTGCCGTCGATGGGATCCGCTGCCTGACCTCGGACGAGTTCTGCCTGCGGATCCTGCCCACGCACCGCCGCGGTGAAATCCCCGATTGGGTCGAGCACGTCACCCTGGGAGTGGACGTCCAGGGCTCTTCGCTTTGGTGGACAGTCGCCGGTGTCGGAGCCGACTTCTCCGGTCTGGTGGTCGACTATGGCATCTGGCCCGATCCTGGGATCGACTACGTCACCCTTGCCGACATCGATCGGACGATCATACGAGCCACCGGAATCCGATCCTCGACCGAGTCGCTTTTGGTCGCGCTGGGCAAGCTCCGAGACGAGCGACTCGCTGTCACGTACACTCGAGACGACGGGACGCAGCTCCGGCCCGAGATCATGGTGGTCGATGCAGGTTTCCAGAGCGAAGTCGTCTATCGATTTTCTCAGCAGCATCAGCACGTGGTTCCGAGCCATGGCAAGGGAGTCACCGCACGCCAAAGGCCCTGGAACCAGGAGAAAAAAAAAGCCGGGGAGCGTATGGGATTTGGTTGGCGCATGCCACCGACTCGAGGAACCAGGGCCCCGCGGTACTGCTTGGTGGATACCAACTCGTGGAAAACCGCGATGATGGACCGCTGGACGACCGATGCCGGGGAGCCAGGTGCTTGGTGGCTTTACCGAGCCGCCCCGCTTCGTCACCGGATGGTCGCTGACAATCTGTCGGCAGAATACCCTACCAAGACCCAGGGGCAAGGCAGAGAGCTTTTTGAGTGGCAATGCAGGCCAGGCCGGGACAATCACTTCCTAGACGCGACAATCCTCAGTGCTGTCGGTGCCTCGATCCTGGGGGTGAAAGTCCCCGGCGAGTCCGATCGAGTGGTACGCCGCCGCAAGGTCAGCATGAGCGACAGATCCGGACAGGATCGACAAGAGCAAGATCAATCCCGAGAGCCGTCACCAGTCGAGCAGCGAGTCGAAGCCGTCGAGCGCGTCGCCAAGCGTCCCAACGATGGCAAGATGACCCTAGCCGAGCTGCGGTCCCTCAGGCGGAAGAGTGGGTGATTTTTTACGGTCTCGGAACGCCTTGCTCCCCCGCACCGCAGCCTCAACCGTCTCGGCTTGGTTGTCGACCTTGTCCAAGTACTCTGCGACGTCTGGAGCGAGCCGTAAAGTCTTGTTGCGTTTGATAGGCCGACCGGTTACCGGCCTGCCTCGTGATCGTTTTGGTGGTTCGGTTTTAGGCATCCTCCGATGCCTCTTGATCGATCCGGCAAAAGCTGCAATTTTCGATCATTGCCAGAACGGACTTGGCATCCCAGTCATTGCCGAGGATCTGACAAGCCTTGGAGATGACCTCTTTGGTTGTCTCGGTCGTCCCATGGATCTCCATCGCGTCAGCCACTGCCTGTGCCACGTCGCTCTTGCTTTGACTCGTCGCGCCCATGAATTCGTACTGCACAGCGAACTGTTGATTTTGTGCGATCACGTTTCGCACTGCTTGGCGAGCCTCGTCAACGTCGGTGTACTGGCTGTAGGCCCCCGCCGCTCCGAGCTCGTCGGTCAATTGGTCCAGAGTTGCGGTTTCGATTTGTGCTGCTGTCATCATGTCATTTGCCCTTAGTATCTGATCCAAGAAACCGGAGCCGATCCCGGAAACGGCTGGGTAACTACGCCGCTTTGACCAGGTGCGCGATAGCGTTGGCACCAGTGTCATCTTCAGCGGAATTTTCATCGGCCCAGAAAAGCTTTCGAGCGCTGTCCGGATTACAAGTCTCCCAATCGCCTGCGACCAGTTCCGCAGCGTCATTGCCCTGTTGCTCCAGGACCGAAACTGCCCATGCCACCGCGTCTTGGTCGCTGCTGAAGTGACCTTCGCTGAGTCCTGATCCGTCTGCCATTTCGAGTGTGTAGCTTTTCATTTTTTTGCCCTTTGCTGTCACCGTTCCTGCGTCGCACTGTGCGTCGCTTGTCCTGGTGATTGTATCGGCAGGCGGATTTATTGCAATGCACTAAATCAAGAAAAGAGATAATTTTTGCAATGCTTATTTTGGCTAGACACCTCAGGACCACTACTAGGACCACTGGCCCGGATCCCCTTGGTTTTTCGCGCTTGTGCGAGTCTTGCTAAGACTCGCTTTCGCTGGATTTCTCACTCACTCCTCACCCACGGCAGCCAAATCAAGTACTCGCGATAGAAGCCCTTAACGTTGTTTTGGGTAACAATCCTTCGACCCTCTGGAACAGGCTGCAAAACCTTGTAGATCCCAAAGCTAAGACGACGCCATCCGTAAGAGTTTCCATAGTCCTGCTGAAAACTCATTTCCACAACCCATTTGTCCACCAGGCAGTGGCGACTTTGGACTCGTTGCAGATTCTTCAAAAATCGAATGTTCATTTGCTTAGTTTCTCCCAGGTGTGATCCATCTCGCAACAATCGCTGCGATGCTCTGGTTGTTCTGGGCCACGACGGCCCGGAGCTGGTCGAGCTCGGTTCGAAGGGCATTGTTCTGCTTGCCCAGATCCCCGATCTTGGTCATGAGCGCCACGTTGTTATCCCGCAGAAGTTCGACTTCGTCGCGAAGCTTTCTGGCTGCGTCGAAGACGGCCAGCAAGAGACCGGGATGAGTCTCCCATTTGCCGATCAAATCCATTGCTTGATCGACGCTCAAGGGGTTGTCGTGGTCGGTGCTCATAGCGAGGGCCCTCGATAGTCGTCATCGCCTAACGCGATGATGACACAGGAAAACACTACGACGCAAACAAAAATGATAAGATTCATTAGTTGCACCGACTCCCGCAGCTCGCATACCCAGCGATGTCGACCCAGTTGTCCCGCTTGCGTTGGTGCGTCTCCCGAGAGGTCTTGAGCAAGATCATCGCCAGTGCAACGTCTCGGGGTTCAAATGTCAC
>Ga0114973_10000591_pt1 | contig 27569 bp, 33 predicted proteins | sample M_140807_MF_Meta_FD_87025 | JGI IMG/M metagenome (GOLD analysis project Ga0114973, IMG submission 87025) | Freshwater microbial communities from Lake Montjoie, Canada to study carbon cycling - M_140807_MF_MetaG | ecosystem: Environmental > Aquatic > Freshwater > Lake | place: Lake Montjoie...
TTCTTTCTTATACAATGCATTTCTATTATTTGTTATTTCGTTTGAGGAAATATTTAATTTTAGCTGTTTTGTTAAAGGATCAATTATTGAACCTTTTATGATAATAACATCATTATCATAATTTAAATTAAAATATTGTAATAATATACACATACCAGTATATGGATCATATGCTGTTCCAAAATATTTTGGTTTACTTTGTTTTGTTAAATAAATTAATTCAGCATTTAAATCATATTCTTTTCCATTTTTTGAACCGTATCTACCTATACTTTTAATACGTGCTGCCTGATCAGCACTAAAATTTTGTGTAGTATTAGGTTTAGTAATATTAGCATGTAAGTCAAGCTTTTAAATAAAGTAAATAATGCACCAATTAAATGTTTTAATTTATATTGATACGCTCGATTTGATGGATTATCATATGATAAATTTAAAGATGCAAATGTAGTTAATTCTGTGTTAATAATATTTTTATCAGATTGAGGTAAACTATTTATATATCTGTACATATTATTATTTAACCTTGGAGTTAAAATTATTATATTAATGATTGCATCATATCAACAAGTTCCACTTTGTTGTTGCATTCTATGAGGAGCACATCTTCTCAAGTCATTAGGAACAGATGATTTTCCAAATGTTATAGATAAACCACCTTTTAATTTTAAATATTTATTTTTTTCATTCATTATATATTATTTATTAATATATTTATTTGTTATAAACTCTAATGTTCAGATTCAAGTGCTAATTTATATTATGAGTCTCAACAATTTTATTTGATATAAAATTATAAAATTATATCAAATTACTTAAAATAGTCTACATTTAATAACTTTTTGTACATTTACTTTAGATTCAAGTAGTTTAATACTAAGATCTAATAAAATCAAACATGCTTGTTTAGTTTCAACACTAGTTTTAATTTCATTTGATTCAATTAAAATAATAAAAATATTTTTAACCATTTGAATTACTTCACCTCTAGTAACTTTGATTTTGTTTAGCATATTAGTATGAGCATTAAGTACATCTTGAATAAGTAAAATAATTTCAGGGATATCAGAAGAGTTAATAACTTTATCAGACATAATTTTCTTTACATGAGTTCCCATTGAGTTAATAACTTCAGGACATTTAGAAAGAACTAGATTTAATACAGCTAGACCATCTGGGTGTAAATTAACTTTAATAGCAAACTCTGAATTAGAAAGTTTAGATTGAAGTAATTTTACAAATGTGTCTACAATAAAATTAGAAGATAAATCAACTATTGTTGATTTTGGAACATCAGTTAAACTTAAGCTAATATCTTGGGTTTCCATATATATATTATTATTCTATATATTATTTTAATCAAAATGAACTAATTACAACTTTAATATTTTTGCAAACAAACTTCCCTTTAGGACGGGTTTTACTTTAGGACGGGTTTGTTTGTTTTTGCAAACAAACTTCCCTTTAGGACGGGTTTTACTTTAGGACGGGTTTTACTTTAGTATTTTTGCAAACAAACTTCTAAATTATCAGGAAGATCTTCTATCCATTTTAACATTTGACTAGTTGGTAAATTAAGATTATTATCAAATTGTTTTGTTTTTTTAAAATATTCAATCATTAAATCAAGTTGTTTATTTTCGATAATCCAATATAATATAGATTTTTTAAGTGAATTTTCTATTTTTTTGAAAGCTTGAGCTGGATTTTTAATATGAGACCATTTAAGTTTACTTGCTTTATACTCTTTATTATAGTATGAATTAAATGAGTTTGAATTTAATTCCATACAATATTGTTCAATATCTTCAAATATAAAAACTTTATCTAAAATTTTTTTAATAAATGATACAAACATTTTTTTAAATTGTATATAATCTGTGTTAGGATCAGATTTAGAATTAAAATTTTTAGGAATAGGTTTTGCATTAGCATAGTCCCATATTCCAATATAAAATTTATTATAAATAAATGTTTTTCTAGTTTGATCAATTTGATAATTTTGTTCAATTGGTGCAGATAATATATTTACAAGAAAATTTTCAACATGTATATCATTATGGAAATATCCTGTTACTTTTTGAAAATACCAAATACAAATTAAAATTTGAAATGAAATATTTTTAAAATCTTCAAAAGTATAATCTCCAAGTAATAAGTCTTTAAGATTTTTATCATAGTACTCATAAAACATTAATTTTTGTTTATTACATTCAAGTTCTTTATAAAAATATGGGAAATGAATAAATGAATTAGTTATTTTATATTGGGATAATAGTTTAAGCAGATTAATTTCAAGACCAATGTCTCTAGGATCTATAATAGTTGGATCCCAAGTTTTTGTATTTGTAGTTGGTTGTATTTTAACAGAAATTTTATGTCCTTTTATATCTAATTTATAAACAAATCCCCAAAATCCTTTACCAATTAAATTCTTACCTTCCAACATATCTAAAATTTGTTCACATGTTCTTGTATCTAAATATTTAACAACATCTAAATCTGTTTCTATATAAGTATTTTCCATTAATATTATATAGAATAAAAAATTTCGCCTTTTAATTTTTTAATAATTTGATCTGTTTTAATAAAACATGTAAATGTTATATTTGAATTTAAACTTTCTAAAGTACAACCTAAATATTGAATTGATTCAACTTGACCTGATAATCCTGATGAAAAAACTATATTGTCACCTAATTTTATTATTCCTGAAATTTGTACACATATTAACAAATAAATACAATCTCCTGAATATAGTTTTGTTAAAATAATTGTTTTATTTTCATATGGAAACACATCATAAAAATCAGATATATTAAATTCACGTTTTACTTTAGTACAGGTTTGAATAAAATCTATTGGTAATTCTTTTGATAAATCAATACCATCAGAAGATTTTGTTTTTATAATAGTATATGGAAGATTATTTTTTGTAAAAAAATCAACATACTCATTTGTTTGATCACCGGGACCTACTAATACAATTCCACAATTTGAAATTTGAACTAGTTTTTCTAAATAATTTTTATTTTCTAGAATATTTGCAGGTGTATCAATTAGTGTTATATTCGAGTGTTTGCATTTTAAAGTTTTAATTGTAATTGAATTAGATTTTCCAGAATATAATTCATGTTTATGTGATACTAATAAATTCCTTAAATATCCTTTTCCATTATCTAATTGTTTATGGACTAATGCAGAAACTAAAGTAGTTTTACCAGAATTTTCTGGACCAATTATTAATATTCTGATTTCTGGTTGAATAATACATTTTGATTTAATACCAATTTTATAATATTGTTTATTTTCTAATTTAATTGTATTAAAACTTAATATCTCTACATCCGCCTTTTTAACAATTGTTTTAAAAACTGCAATTGTTTCTTTTGATTCTGCTACATCAAGTCCATAAATAGTTCCATTATCATTAATACCCAAGTAATAAATTGCTTTTCCATCTCCTTCCTGAATCCTCCATTTCATTTGTGTTATAAGACTATCAATACGATTATTATCAATCATTTCATATGTTAGAAGTCTTTTATATTCAATATTATCCTCTTCTGATTCTGGTGGAAGATGATAATTGGAATTGGGATTAATTATTGGTTCTATATATGATACCATAAATACTATTATATTTAATAAAACTTTATATTAAAAAAATTGAAAAATAATACTTTATATAATTATATTAAAAAATTGATGTTTTATATGTATTAAACAAATATAAGTTTATATATATAATAACAATATTAACCAAGAAACAGCAATGAGTTTTAATGGAAAAAATTTTGCACCACAAACCAAGACTCCAAAAGAGTCTGACCCAAACTCTTTTATGGCGAATTTAATGCGTCAAAAAGGGTATAGTCAAGGTTTGAATAAATCATCCGACAATCAGAATCAAATTTCAAGTTCTGATTATTTGGAACGTTTACGTTTATCACGAGCTAATCCTGTTCAGACCCAAAATTCAGGTTCTGGATATGATTATGCTGAACGTTTACGTGCATCAAAAGCTAATACAATTTCAGAAAATCCTGTTCAGACTGAGAATTCAGTTTCAGGTTCTGAATATTTGGAACGTTTACGTGCATCAAGAGCTAATACAAATTCAGAAAATCCTGTTAAGACTATGTCTGAACCTGAAGCTAAAACACAAATGTCAGGAGAGGATTTCTTAAAACAATTAGCCCTTAAAAAAGGAGTTACTGCAACTTCACAGACATCATATGCATCAACACTTATGACTACTAAAGTCGAACCAGAACCAGTTATAACACATGAGGAATATATTGCCCAAATGAAAAAAAACAGAGATGCAAATAATTACAACAGTGTAACTACTGTAACATATGATTTCGCCAAAAGTTGTGTTCCAACAATAACAGAAGTTAAATTACCAGAATATACAGCTCCAAACACAGAATCTGAATCTGAATCAGATGAAGAAGAAGTACAAATGACAGTACCTGTTAAAGAGGTTACAGTTGTAAATACTGATGAAGCAGTATATTCGATAAGATATACTTATGATAAATACGAGAGTTTAACCACAACACCTGCAATTTCAAAAGAAAATATGATAAACTTTTTGAGTAAACAAGGTTCAAATGGTGGTTTTAATCCTGTTGATGCATACAATAACACACTTTCTGATACTGACCGCGCACAAATTAAAGAAGAAACAATTAGAAAAAATATTGGTGTGTCTGATTTGGATAGTACTACCAAGTCAGAAAATGAAAAGATTATTGAAAAGTTTGGTCCAATAAGAAGTTCTTTATCAAAAGCTGATAGGAAAATTCTTGACCAAGCAGAAAAAGAAGAAAAGGCACGTAAAAAGGTCGAAAAAGAAGTTGCTAGAGCACTTAAAGGACCATCAAAAAAGGTCCAAGATATGATCTCGAAGAAAGAATCTGCCAAAGTAGAAAAAGTATTAACAGAAGATGATAATTACTTGGAAAAACTTGCAGATGAACTAAAGAACAACAGAATTAAGACTGTACACGATGCTGCAAACTGGATAGTTATTATTACAAATCCAGAAAATAAAATGAAGGGATTTGAACTTCTATTCATGAATATAATAGATCCTGTTCTTAAAAAAATTATCTATGTGGAGATTATTAGAAGAACTTCAATTGAAGAAATCAATTCTAAGAAATTTAAGGAAGCAATGTCAAAATTTTCCAAAACATTTTCAACTGACGAGCTAATTAAGTTTCAGCTTAAGGAAATGGAAGACATTATTCCTCCATTTTCACCTTTTGAAAGAAAGAAGTCAAATTTAGAACCTTGGCAGATTGGTGTCTTTAAAGATATTAATCAAAGAGCATCAATTATTATTGATGCAGCAACAGGTGCAGGTAAAACTGTATGTGCAACTTATTGTGTAACTGTTTGCGAAAAAGTTCTTTTTGTACTTCCATCAAAAGAACTTGCAAATCAGGTAGCTGGAGTTATTAGAAATATGAAAACAGCAACTACAACTTACACACCTATCAAGTTGATTACAGGAGATAATATTTATGAAGATATAGATCCCAAAGTGTTTATTGGTACACCTGTTGATTTGGAAAGATATTTTAACCTTGAAAATGCTCAAAGAATCAAAAAAGGACAAAGAGGACGTTATTCTTCACAATTTGACATCGATACATTTGAATACATCATTGTCGATGAGATTCATCAAATGAATTCTCCCGAACAAGGCTGTGCTATGCAACGTCTTATTAAACGTTTCAAGTGTCCAATGCTTGGTCTAAGTGCTACTATTGGAAATCCAGAACAGCTTAGATCTTGGATTGAGTATTTGAAAGAAACAACACCTAATAGAGAGGTTAAACGTATTTCTTACAATCAGCGTTTTATTAATCAGCAGAAACATGTATGGGATGGTAAAGATCTTGTCCCAATTCATCCTCTTTCTGTGATTACATTAGAAGATCTTCAGAGTGGAAAACTAATACGTACTGAAATGCAATTTATTCCAAAAGATCTATTTATTTTGTATGATCAAATGGAAAAACTCTATCCTCGTGAGGCAATTGTATCTATTACACCACAAACATTCTTTGAAAATGCTTGTATTAGTTTGAATGAGTGTAAAAGATATGAAAATGCAATGAAACAGTTACTTACTGATTTAGTCCAAACATATCCTGAGCAAACTGCTCGTTTAATTAGTCATTTTACAATCCAAGATATTAATTTGGAAACATTAGGACCAAAGGATTTGTATCATGTATTAAAACAAATGCAACACTCTAAAAAATTACCAGCAATTATTTTCAAGTTTGATCCAATCAAATGTAAAAAGGTTGCGAATGATCTTCTAGAATGGATGGAAAGAGAAGAACAAATAAAATATCCTCTTTATCGTGATACTCGCGAGCTTCAAAGTAACCATTACAAACAAATGAAACTTAAAATAGAAGAAATTGACAAGGTAAATTTTGGAAAGTCAGATGATATCAAATCTGATAAGTTGGATCGTGAGAATCGTATAAGGGATGCATGTTTAAAGGAATTTATTGACGAATTTACACGAGTTGTTGGTCATAATATTCATAAATATGTTAATGAAATGGAAATTCCTGATATCTCTGAGGAACGAAGAGCTCGTCTCGAGTTCTATATTAATCATTATAGCAAGGAAATTAAAGACCTTGAAAAAATGAAGGATTTACGAGATATTAATGTGTTCGCCCCTCATCCTGACTTTACATTTTCGAATGTAAGTATTTGTATGAGTACTATGATTGAGATTAGAGGTCTTCTTAAAGACTATACTTCACAAATTGTTGGCGATGCTCGTATTACCAAAAAGAAACTTACAAACAACTTTAATATAGGATACAATCATTTTTTCCTTAGATCTATTGAACGTGGATTTGTACTGTACTTGAATGCATTACCACTCCCTTTCCAACGCATAGCCCAGATGTTAATTGCTGATGGCGGCGCTCCAATTACATTTTCGGATAAAAGTTTATCTGTTGGAGTTAATTATGGAATTAGAAGTGTTGGACTGTTAGGTTCTACATCTAATGATATAATTGATAAGGCTACCGCAGATCAAGCTTCTGGAAGATCAGGACGAAGAGGTTTGGATACGAAAGGACACACCATTTATATTGGTGTTAATTGGAAAGAATTGACTTCTTCGGAGTATATTAAAGTTACTGGTGCTAATCCAGATAATGAATATATGTCATTGCCTCAAGAGTTTAATACAAAATTTGATATTGACCGTTTAGCTCTTGTATCACTTGCTGACTATAATGATATAATTTTAGATTCTAGTCTTACACCTGAAGTTCAAAAGGAGAAGATTACAACTTTGCAAGAAGAACGTTTGCAATCAATAACAGAAACTCATAAAGAACTTGTTGAAAGACTTGGACTTAAGAACTTTATGAATGTCTATAGACTCTCTGACTATGGATCTTTGAGTGAGACAATAATTGACTTTCTTCTTTACCTATCTGGAAAAATGTATTCTGGAATTAGTATTGAAAAATCAGATTTATTCGAGATGATTGGAACATTAGTTGATAATTATCATGATGAAGAGCTAATATTTTCCAATCACCAAAATGCAAATCTAATGTATGAATTCCAGGAAGATATGGGTTCAAAGGGTGTGATGGTCGATCTTTATGGTTATAACTCGTTAACTAAATCATATAAAAGAGCTCTTTTTAATGAAAATATTAGCTTGTCTATGGCACGTCTTGGACATATTAATGAGATTATAAGAATATTATTTAATCAAACTCATACTATGGGCAAGACTAACAAATGGGTTGGTATGTTACTATCTATATTCGACGAGATTAAAAATCACATCTTTAAGAATATTATTTAAAAAAAATGAAATTAATTTATTTTATATATAAAGAAATATAAAACATATAATATAAATATGGTATTAATTGAATCTGTTTCTATTGGATTATTTAACAAGTTCAAGTCTTGTTTTTATTTAGAACCAAAAAATAAACAACCTAAAAAGAATGTTTATTTGTTAGGACAAGGATGGTTTGCAAAAGGTTTTATTGAAAATATTGACAAGTCTAAATTTGTAGTAATAAATATATATAGATATCCTTTTGTTAGCACTCCTATGTTACTTCAAACAATTAAACCAAAGACTTTTAAATTTAATAATGCACACTTTACAAGTTTAATAGATAAGTCTATCCAAGAGGAAATTACATCAATTAATCTTGAAACAAAACAAATCAAGACATCATCAGCTACTTATTCATGGAATGGTGGTTATCTTGTTTGTGGATTAGGTTCAAATACTGATATTGGCAAATTCTGGACTGATAAAATTGAACACATTAAAAAACTAAAACCTGGTTCTAATTTATGTATTGTTGGTGCAGGTCCTACTGGAACCGAGTTAGCATTTCACTTATCAGATTTAGGTTTTAAACCAACTTTATATGATGGCTTGCTATCTGTATATACTTTTTTAACTCCAGAATCTAAAAATAAAATTATTGAACAACTTGTTAAAAAATCAATACCACTATATACTTCGAGAATGTTTGTTGATTCAGATAGAGTAAATTTTGATGATGTAATATTTGCAATTGGTTCAAGACCAAATGATTTAACATCCAAATGGAAACCAACAGGTCAATTAACATTAGAATCTAATCCAGAAGTATTTGTTGGTGGAGATGGTGTAAATACAGGATTACCAAAAACAGCACAAGTTGCATATCAACAAGGTATGTATGTTGCTAAAAAATTAAATAAATTAGATCAAGAAAAATATAATAGTCCTGATTTTAAATTTGTATCTAAAGGAACTGCAATATATATAGGAAAAAGTTGGTACTTAGTTGAATTAAAATTTAATGATTCATCTTTTACACTAGCAATACCAGAAAAGTTCGTTCAACTTTATTATTCTTTGTTTAAATAGAAATATTCGATAAATATATTATTTTAATAAATTTTTTTATGTAAAATAATATTATAATAATGAACTCTTCAGAATCAAAATATAACTTTTATGCAAGAACTTTTAAAGGCGGAGCTCAAACAACTACTAATCAAAAACAAGTTCAACCAGTTCAACCAGTTCAACCAGTTCAACCAGTTCAACCAGTACAAGAACAACAAGGTCAAGAACAACTACAACAAGGTCAAGAACAACTACAACAAGGTCAAGAACAGCAACAATATGAAGGTCAAGAACAACAACAAGTTTCAAATCCTGAATTACAAGATGAAGGATTAAATGAATTAAATCAACAAGTACCTAAAACAAAAGTTGATTTTAAAATTGCAACAATTATTGGAAATTTAGATCAAACTCTTGGATCCAAACAAAAAATTAATATTGATAAGCTATTTATGGGACAACTTTTTGGTTCAAATTTTTATTAAACATTTTATTTAAACATTTTTCTAAATAATGAAAATATCACTGTTGATATCATCACTATGAGTATACCACGTACAATATCTATTCCTACAAATGTTAATGACCATTTTTCTGGATTTAATGTATAGTTACTTAAACTATATATTCCATATATAGCTAATCCTAGTACAGGAGCTGTTTTTAAAATATTTAAAAGACTAAAATCAGATCTAGAAACTATTAAAAAATAAATAGCCATAGCAATACAAAACCAACATGCGAATATATAGACAATATTAATTAATGATTCTTGAGGTAATACAGAACTATATAAAAATCCAGCATATTTTTGAGTTAAGAATAAGAACAGTGAATCTAAAATAGCAACTAATGCAGTTAAAAAAAATATTTGTATCATTATAACATAATCATATAAAAATTTTTTATATATTTTATTATTATATGTTAGTAACAATTGGTTTTAGAAATTTAGCAATTATAATTGTGATTTCAATTATATTAACAGCTTTGTCATTAGGTGGTAGTATTTTTAAATTTAATCTTTTTGGTTCTTCAGGTAAAGTTCAAGGTATAACAAAAAAGAAAAAATAAAAATTGTTTTATTAATTGACTGATATTATATCTATAATATAAATTAATAATATGTGTGATTTTAAATTAGTAAATTCTTTTGATGCATCAGTTCGTGAACAAATTGCAACACGAGTTGTTCAAGAATTAAGTAAAACTCTTCCTAATTTACGTGTTGATTATTCTTGGGAATCTGGTTTCAATTTACCATTAATAGGAACCAAATGGGCAGTCTGAGATTATGGAAATTTTTTAAATTCTATAATTAAATATCATGATTCAAGACAGCTTAGATTTTGTATTAATGACAATAAAGTTATTGGTTTAAGATTTAAAGATGGACTAAAATACTGGACTGATCAAGAAGTTCAAACAGTTCTAGACTGTTTGGATGAAATTGTTTGTAAAAAAAAATTGACTTTTTAATAAATTTATTTATTAATATTTAATCTATTAATAAAAATGGAAACATATAGATCTGAACTAGATAAATTAGATACATATTTTGAATCTAATAAATTACATCATTCTATACTAAGTGTACAAATTTATAAAATTCTATATTGGATTAAGATAAAGTTGGGTAAAAAAGATGGATATATTGATTGGATTAGTAAAGGAAAAGATTCACAGATAATGACAGACATTATACAAGTTCTTTATCTAGTTTTAAATGACACTATTGATCAAATGGAAGTTGTATTAGGTACCATACAGTTTAAATCTTTTAAAGAACTTGAAAAAATTACTAAACTTATTATTGAAAACTTTGATAAACCTATTAGATCAAATCCTCATATTATTTATGATGAGACTGAAGATGAACGTACTGAAAATGAACTAGATGGAAATCTACTTCATAAATTAGAAAATTTACTTTCAATTGATAATTTTTTAGAAGAATCAGTTGCTAATTCTTAAATTTAACTCTTCTAAATCTTGTTTTGTATTAATGTTTGCAATTTCAATTGATCTACTTTGTGGTAACTCATAGTAAGATAATTGATGTCCTGACTCATATGCTAATTTTATTATATCTGTTAAATAATATTCATTAGATGCATTTGATGAACTTATTTTAGGAATTGTTTCTTGTAATACTGATAATTTCATCCAATAAATCCCACAATTTACAAATTTAATATTTTTCTGTTCTGTATTACAATCTTTTTCTTCAATTATTTGTTTTGGTGATTTTGTTTGTGTATCAATCCAAACTCTACCATAACCATAGGGATTTGATAACATTGTTACTAGCAAACTATTAGGTTTTGATCCTAAATTATTAAGGGTTTCAATTGAAATTAATGGTACATCTCCAGACAAAATAAGTACATCAGTATCTGGTTGTAAATTTTCATCCATCCAGTCTAGTGCACATTTTACTGCATGACCTGTTCCTAATGGTTCATCTTGATCTATCCAAACAATTTGTTTATTATCGGGAAACCATTGGGTTACAACTTGAGAAATTTGATTTTTATATTTACCAACAATAATTCCTATTTTTTCACAATTAGATGCAAATGCTTTTTCAATAACCCAACATATCATAGGTTTAGATTGTATTTGATGTAGGACTTTAGGAATATCTGATTCCATTCTTTTCCCTAATCCTCCTGCCATAATTAAAGCAAACTTCATTTTATATTATAATATAACTTTTTTGCTTTTAAGTATTTTAATTTATATTTGTTTACAGTAGATTCTTGAACAGTAGATTCTTGAACAGTAGATTCTTGAACAGTAGATTCTTTAATTGAGTATTTATCTAAATCAATTACTTGTTGTGTTGCTGTTGCTAATTGTGCATTTAAATCTGGTATTTCAAAATTTGTATTTATTTCTTTGTCAGCCATTATTAATTTAACTAGACATAATAAATTCAGTAATTTTTTTAGTAATTTTATTCAAGACAAGTTTATTAAATCCTAAACTTAAAATTATAGTAATAACTCCTGTTGTTAGTGGAGGATATCCACATCCTATAGCAATTCCAACTCCAATAATAAAAGATACAATTATATCTGTAATAAGAGGCTTATCTAACATCTTGACAAATGCTGTTTCAACACCTAATAACAAATGTAAAATTTGACCTCCTATAAATAAAATTCCAAATAAATATATAAATTCTTTTTCTAGAAAAATTGCAAGAACTACTGAAGCAATTACTGTTAAAAATAAATCTGCAGAAGCAAATGGACCAATTCTATCTGCATGTACACCTTCTCCTGGTTTTCCAAAAATATCTTTTATTTCCATTTACTATTTTCTATATTAATATAGAAAAATAAAATTATTTAAAGTTATATTAAATAATATAACTTATAATAACTAATGCTTATTCAATTTGATAGAGAAGATTCTGAAAACCTTGTTCTTACTTTTGATAATTCTGCCGATGATTCAGAACAGATGAAAGATTTTATTGATTGGTTAGAATCAAGTGGTTTAGAGTTTAATAAACTTAAAATGAAAATTCCTGGAGTTACTGATAAAGTAACAAATGTATTTGTTAAAAAACCACAAACTAATACTAATACTACAAAAAAAGTAACAAATACAGTTGTTCAAGAACTTGAGACAACTGTAACAACTGTAACACCTAAACCAACTCTTTTAGAAGAAGAGTCTGATACTGAAGAAAATATTAATGTTACAGCAGTAGATGAATCATCTGAATCAGAATCAGAAGATGAACCAGTTTCAAGAACAAAAAAAACAACTAAAAGAGTTAGTAATTTAAGAAAGTAAATATAAATGATTACTTTTTAATAGATCTTGATTATCAGTTTTTTTATAATTTTGAATAGTAAATTTATCAAATAAAATTTGTGGATCAATTTTTTCTACACCTTTATTAATTAAATTTAAAAATACTTTTCTAGGCTTTGTTGTTATGAGATGAATCCATCCCATAAGTTCATATGTTACAAATTCACAAGGAATATCAATAAAAACACAATCATATTTTGTTTGAGTAGTAGAAACAAAATCTAAACCAGTAGTATTGTAGACATGAATTATATCAGATACAGAAAAAAAGGTTTTGTATAATTTTGTTAATATTGAATTTGTATCTACACAATCTATTCTTTCTATTTTATTAACTTGTTGATTTGCTGATATTGATGCAAATTTAGATATAAAATAATTTGGCATAGTACCAATTCCAAGACCTAATATAAGATAATTTTTAGAAAAATCAGTTTCATCTAAAAGACTGATATAATATTTAAGATATTGCATAACGGGTTTATCCATACTAAATAAATTGTATTCAGATTGTATATAATCTTGTTTTGTTTTAAATTTACACATAATACGATTTAATTTATTATCATAAATAATATATACCATATCATTGATAGATAAAATAATTTGATTAGATTTAATAGGTTTTATATATGAACATTTATCATTTACAATTTTTAATTGTTCATTAACCGTGATAATTTGTTTGGTTGAATTATTTGAATACAGTTGCATCCATTTAATAAATTTATAAATTTTTGTTAAATCCATATAAAAAATCTAAAGATAATATTTTAATTTAAAACATAAATATAATTTGATTCAATTTGTTTTTTTTTTATAATAACAAAATTTTCAAAAGAATTTATTATTTGATTATGCATACATTCTTTTTCATCACCAATAATATTTAGTACAATTTTTCTATCAGGAAAATCAGATGTGATCTTATGAATAATATTCATAAATTTTTTTGTAATATACTTACATGGAATATCAATTGAAACAAATGAATAAGATTTTTTTGTAGATTTAATAAATTTCATTCCTGTCATTGAATACACATGAATATAATCTGATATTGATAAAAATTTTTTATAAAATCTACATAGTAGTTTATTTATATCAACACAATCAATGCGATTAACTTTATTATTATTACTATTATTATTACTATTATTATTACTATAACTATAAGTATATGCAAGTGCATTAGGAATATTACCTAAACATAGTCCAATAACTAAACAGTTTGATGGGTTAGTACATTGAGATAATGTATATTTTATATATGGGGCACTGTATTTGATTGGATTAGTTAAAATATATTCTGATTGTATATATTCTGGGTCAAAATAAAATATACATGTGATTTTAGTTGTAACTTTATTATATATTATAAGAATTTCAGATCCAAGCTCTAAAACAACTTCATTTTTATTTGGTTCAATTAGATTAGTATATTGTGATCTTGGTTCAGATGTTTTAATAAGTTTAAAATCATTTGAAAAAATAATATTAGGACTAGTACGTGTGCGAGTTGAAATAAACTCAGAAAATTTATCTATTTTTTTCCAATTCATATTATAATATATAATTATAAAAAATTGTTTTTTTAATTGATTGGTATAATTTATTTTTAGAGTTAATAACAAGTCGTTATGTCATATAATAAATTTTATAAATATTTTGTATCAAATAAAATATATTCTAATGGTATTGAAACACTTGGCGAATCTATATATAAATATTCTAGTAAGATTGACTGTAGAACAACATATTCAAACTTTAGAAATCAATATACAATTCTAAATTTATCAGAACTAGAATGTCCGAAAGAAATTATTAAAATACAGGCTTATTTGGATTTTAATAAAGATAAAATAAATTTTGTTAAAGTAAAAAAACTAAACCCAAAATTATCAAAAGTTTATTCAAAACTATTTTCTAATACTTCAAACAAATTATTCGAAAAATAGATTTGTTGTCAATTTTAATGTTTGATAAATATTTTCTTGTTTTAAATCTAGTTCTGGCTCTTCATCATTTTCTTTCTCACCTTGATCATCATAAAAATCTATAATCTTATCAAAATTTTTATTATCGTATAGATATGTCCAAATACTAAAATTATAATTTACATTGCCACAATCATCATAATTTAAAAGTAAATATACCCTTTTATCCGATTTTATATGAGTATTATCATTTATTAATAATATTTGTTTTTTTAATGATCCCAAATATAAAAATCCATTTGTTAATGATCTTAAAAACTCATCTTCTTCTTTTAATACTTGATTATATTCTAATCCAGGACTAGATGATCTATATCTAGACAAAAATTTATTATTTGATATTGTTTTCTCACCTAAAAATCCAAATTTGGATTCTAACTGTAATCTCATTGATGAACTATATGTCGATAAATCTAAATTAATATGAAATAATCTATTATCATGCCTTAAGATAGATGTTTTAGATACATAAGATTTAATTTCTGGTCTTAATGTAAATCCTATTGTTTTTTCAAATAAATCTAATTCTTCAGATGTATAACCACGGGGGTTAATTAAATATCCCAATCTAATAAATCCATAAAATTCAAACTTTTTATCCTGAGAATTTACTGTTATATTTGCTTGTTCTAGTGAATCAATTAATGCATATACTGGATATTTATTTGTTACTTGTGATGAATTTGCTAAAATAAAATATTGATCACATCTTACTAATCCTCTAAATACTTCTGAATAATCTTCCACAACTACATAATTTCCTCCTAATTCCTTTCCTAAAAATATATCATTATTTTCATCAAATATTTTTCTTGTAATAAATAGTTGACTGTATTTGTCTTGAATTACTGTATTTGTCTCACCTGATAAAGGATATATATTTTCAATTACATCAGATACTTGGGTTTTTCCAAGAAAACTTACATGATCAAACTTATTATCTTCTATAATATCTGCAACTTGATTCATCATTAAGATTTGTGATGATCTTAAAATATCCTGAAATTTAGTACAAAAATATTGAAATTTATCTTGGTTTGCTGTATCGGTCATGTTTATTACATAATAAATTTAAACCTTTAAATATGAAATGGATTAAAAAAATACCTTGTGAAAAAATACCAAAAGCTTCAGTTCAATTAGAATATGATCTTCAAACATATATTGGATCGAAATATAATTTTACACCAAAAACAAATTTGATTACTTATTATAAGGATTGTGTAGAAATATCAATGGATTTGATAGACAATGGTTGTACTTTAGCAGATCATTTCTCAGATGATCCAGAAAATATACCTAAATGGGTTTGGGATGAAATAAGACGAATTATTAGAATACTATATTATGAGGAAGGAATTGAATATATTGATATAACACCTTATAATTTTATGATAGATTCAAATAATAAAATTTGGATAATTGATTTTGGACATGCTTATTATACTGATATTGCAAAACCTATGAATTGGTTTTTATCAGAATTTATATATGATGAATTGAATTCATTTAATCCTGATTTTAAATAAATTAATAAATATTTTTGGATTTAAAAATTTGACTAGATATTTGTTTATATGTTTAGAATCAGTAAAAATTTTTTAATATTGAAAAATCTTAATGGTGGAAAATTTATATACAAGTATCCATTTGAAAATTTAGTTTTTATTAATTCAAAACCAAAATTTAATAAATCAAATTTTCCTAATTTAAAAAAGATATTTTTATTTAATGAAAATGATTTATATAATCTTACATTAAAACCAAATTTAGAAAACTTACCAAACATAAAAATTATACTTGATACAAATAAAACAAGTTTAAAAAAACTACCAAATGTAAAATATTTTGATACTGATAAATCTAATTATTATAAACAATTTTTCTTATATGGACCATTTGAGTCAGTTATACATTTAAATAAATTTTCAACAAATAAAAGAGTTCAAGATGAAATAGATTATTATTCTCAATGGTTGAATAAATAAATTATACAAAATTAAATTAATTTATTGAATATATTATACCCAATGAATACTAGTTATATCCCAAAGTGTTTTATATGGAATAAAACATCTTTGAACTTGAATGAATTGATTGATTTATCTAAAAACCATAGGTTATTATGTTTATATGATTCAAAAGAAAAATCATTACAAGATAAGCAAATAACTTCAAATAAGTTAAATAAATCTGTGCTTAGGGATTTGACTGGTTTTGTATCTAATAAAACTAGTAAAATAAATAAATTACCAGTTATAATACTAAATGAATTATCCACTGAATCTATTAAAATGATAAAATCTGATCCTGTATTAAAAGCACCAAAATTATTTAATATATCAGTAATATTTATTGGATCAAACTCAGATTTTGAAAGTTTATATAATAATATTTAAAAAAATTGACTATTTCTAGCAATTTATCAAGATATCTTAGCAGATATTTAAAAAAATTGAATAAATAAATCTAATGTAGTATTTGTAATAGATTATTAAGGGATATATATATAAATAACCCTTATATGTTTCATAGTTATAACAACAACTAATGTTAAACAAGTTTTTGCCATGGAAGAGGGATTATATAAACCCGAAGAGGTATTATATGAACCCGAAGAGGTATTATATGAACCCAGAGATTATATAATTAATATCGGTGATGTATCTAATTTAGGTCGTATTTTACCACCTAATAAATTAGGTGTATATTCTCATACTTCATCAAGATGTTTTGATTTTATAATATCACAGATTCAAAAGATCCATTTGTTCTACAAGCCACTCTTATGGATTCGCGCGGATTCATTTGATTCAAATACTTTTACAGTAACAACTTTAGGCTTTAGATATAAAATATATATTTATGTGGATATCGAGTCCGATACATATATAGTTGAATTTGTTAATGTAAACATGCCCGAGCATGTGATATCAAATATTTTTGAAAAATTGCGTGCAACACTGTAAAAAATTGATTTTTCTTTATTTAGATGTTTTTAATTACTTCTAAAATTGATGATAATTTTTCAATTGGAACTTTTTATTCAGGAGATAATATTTTGATACATAATTGGACAAATTTTATTAATGCAAGTAAATATTGTAGAGATAATTCTTTAACTGTAGATATTAATAACTGGTTAAAGTCTAAACCTGTTATTATTGAAACATACAAATGGATACAAGAACAATATAATATTAAACCAACATTTTTTTCACCTCATGGATTTGAACTATCTAATTGTATATATATGCATCCAATACTATTTCAGCTATTTATTGTAGATATTAATAGAGTTAAATTATATAGACCATCTAACTCTATTAATACCCAATCAACTGAATTGAATGAATTATTAACAAATTGTAACTAATGCTTATTGATAAAATCAAAGAAAATAATATAATTGATGATTCTCTACTGTTAGAGAAAAAATATATTAATAGTATCAGACATAAAATTAAATATGAAGTTCTAAAATAATTGAAATTTTTTTATTCAAATATATATATATATACCAATCTATTATATTCATATTATGATAATACCAGGTATTCTTATACTTTCAGGAAATAAAACTTATGGGCGAGTTAAAACAAACTCAGCCAAAGAAGACAAGTCTTATCTAGATGGGCGAGTTAAAACAAACTCAGCCAAAGAAGACAAGTCTTATCTAGATAAGCAACATAATGTAGGCGGTAAACTATTATATAAAGTTTATCCTCATATAAATTTCTCACAAGATCCATGTTTGATTCCATATGAAATCAAACATCTTGGTTTTTCTAAATCTTTATCAAATCTGTATGTCTGTTACAATTCTGAAACTTTAAGATTAGAACAAGTAATTGGATCTGTAGATTCGCCAGAGTCTTTTACAGAATATCAACTGTATGTGCATGGATTAAAACAATCAATCAATCCCCTAAGAAAAAAAATAACTGATAAAATAAAATCTTGTTCAGATCCTATTGATGAAATTGCAACTCGTCTTGGTTTAATAAAATCATCTCATCCTAACATATTTTCAATAGATCCTGAAACATCAAAGGACTTTGATGATGCTTTTTCAATAACAAGATTAGGTGAAAACTTACAAGTATCAATTTATATTGCAAATGTACCAGTGTGGTTACAATGGCTTGGTATTACATTAGATGAATTACCAAGAGCTTCAACAATATATTTACCAAATACAATTTATCCAATGCTTCCATCTATTTTATCTGATGATTTATGTAGTTTATGGGAAGGTAAAAAAAGACTTGCATTTGTTTTGGAACTAGAAATTAATCTAATTGATGGAAAGATAAAATCTAAAAAATTTTCTAATCAGTTAATCCAAGTTAAAACTAATTGGTCATATTCAGACCCAAAGTTAGAAACTAATACAGACTACCAAATACTTAAAAGTTTAACTTGTTTATGTAAATCCCAGACAAATTTAGATTCACATCAAGTTGTTGAGTACTGGATGTGCCAAATGAATTTGATTGTTGGTCAAGAGTTAGTATCAAGAGGTATAGGAATATTTAGACAGGCTCAAATGGATATTAATAAAATAGCTACAGCTCCTTCTGATATTCCTGATTCAATTGCCAAAACAATTCAATTAATTCAATGTGCAAATGCATCATATGTTGAATTTAGTGCAGATCTACCTATTCCAATTCATGAAATTTTAAATGTAGATTCTTATTTACATGTAACAAGTCCAATTAGGCGTATTGTTGATATAATTAATATGGGATTATTACAACAATCTCTTAACTTGTCATTAAATATTTTTGATCAAACAAGTTTATGGACAGTTGAAAAAATTAATAAACAAACTCAATCAATCAAAATAGTTCAAAATAAATCTAGACTACTTGAACTGATAACATCCAGATTTGATCCTGATGAAGTACTTGAAGGATGGATTTGTAGTTCCGAAGGCGAAGAAGATACCTTCAGAACGCAAATTTATATTCCTAAATATAAACTTCAAGTACAAATTAAAACATGTAAACATACATATACAATTTATTCAAAATGTAATGTCAAATTATATCTGTTTGTTAATGCAGATACTTTGGCTAAAAAAGTTCAAGCTGAAATTATTAAATAAAATATTTAAAAATAATTATATAGTTTTTTTAAAATTAATTATATTATATTATAATATAATTAATAAATGGGAATTTATTCATATCCACCAAATTTAGCAGATTTATCTGGTTGTCTGCAGATTTATAGTCAAGCAGATATCAAACAAATTTTATCTCAATCTCAACCTTTAGATCAGGTTCTTCATGTAATTTGTGTATTATCTAATCCTTGTATGTATAAAAGAAGGAATTCATTAGCAAGAGAATTTATTTGTAGAATGGAACAAGAACCTAATATTATTCTATATGTTTGTGAACTTGTTTATCAAGGACTAAATGTTGGTTATGAAATAACAGATCCTTCCAATTGTAGACATTTGCAGTTAGAAACTATTTATCCTTTATGGCATAAAGAAAATATGATAAATATTACTGTGAAAAATTTGCTACCTTCAGATTGGAAAGCATTTGCATGGATTGATGCAGATATTGAATTTTGTAGTCCTACCTGGGCTTTAGATACACTTAAATTACTTAATGGAACTTTTGAAACAGTCCAACTTTTTTCTCATGCAGAAGATTTAGATGTATCTGATAATCCAATGAATATATTTCAAAGTTTTGGTTATATGTATGCATCTGGAAAAAATCTTGGATTAAAAGGTATTAATTATCCTCATCCTGGATATGGATGGGCATATACTAGAAAACTATTTGAATCATTTGGTTCTATATACGATCTAAGTATATTGGGTGCTGGTGATACAAATATGGTATTTTGTTTATTAAATAAACCAGAAAAATCTATTCATCCAGATGCAACAGATGAGTATAAAAAATCTATTTGTGAATACTGGGATCGATCTATCAAGACTAAAACAATTGGATGGGTACCAGGGGTAATAAAACATTATTATCATGGTACAAAAGCAAATCGTAGATATGTTGAACGTTGGGGTACTCTAATTGAAAATAACTATAACCCTTATACCCATGTTGCTTATAGCACCAAAGGTATATTAGTACCAACAATATCCTGTCCAAAAAAGTTACTAGATGATATACTAAAATACTTTAAAGAAAGAGATGAAGATCATTAATTATCTCCATCAATTAATTTTACACAATTAACAATTGATAATAAAGCTTGAGAAGATAATACTATTTCAGCTTTTTCTAATGTTCCATCTTCTAATCTTTTTACCATGTCTTTAATTAAAGTATTTGCATTTGTCTTTAATGTTAAATAAAATTTTTCATGATCTGTAACAAATTTTTTATTGTTTGATAGACAATTATAAATTTCAGAAACATATTGATATTTTTCAATACGTGGTGTAGATTCTACTTTAGCAAGCAAAATTTTTATTTTTTCAACTAATTCAATTTTATTGTATGGATTATCATGATCTGAATCTTGTCCTAACATTTATATTAATAATTATAATTGTACTTATATTTTTAATCAAACAATTTAATAAAGCAATTTTTTCTAGTTGTAATAAATTTATGCTATCATTGGAGATGATAGTTTTTCATGAGATTGATATTCTATTAATTCAATATCTTCATATTTTATATAATCTATTATATTAGTTGGATCAGCCTTTATTATAATCTTAGGACTTGGAAAAGGTTCCCTTTGCATTTGTAATTTAATTTGATCTATATGTGATGTATAAATATGTGCATCACCTATACAAATCATTAGTCTAGATGGTTTAGTTCCTGTAACTGTAGCAATCATATATGTTAACAAAGCACTAGATGCAATATTAAATGGTATTCCTAAAAACATATCTGCAGATCTTTGATACATTTGACATGATAGTCCTCCATGTGAATCTACATAAAACTGATAAGATACATGACATGGTGGAAGACACATTAATTTAATTTGAACTGGATTCCATCCAGACATAAATATTCGTCTAGATGTTGGATCTGTTTTTATTTGTTGAATAACATCTCCTAATTGATCAAATCCTTGGGAATTAAAATTTCTCCATTGATGACCATAAATAGGCCCACATTCACCTTCTGAATATTCAGTTAAACCAATTGAATCTAAATATTCTCTAGATGAATTTCCCTTCCAAATATTAACTCCTAAAGCTTCTAATTCTTTAGAGTTAGTCGAACCTCTAATAAACCATAAAAGTTCATGAACAATTCCTTTCCAATACATCTTTTTGGTTGTAAGTAAAGGAAAACTATTTGATATATCAAACTCCATATTTAATCCAAATTTTGATATTGTTTGAGAATTTCTAGTTTCACGAAGTTCTCCATGTGTTAAAATTTTATTTATTGCATCAAAATATACCTGATCAGCCATTTTTTATAATATAATATATATATACAAATGTAAAAAATTACAATAATTTTAATTAAAAAAATTGCATTTTTTTACATTTGTAACTAAATATAATTGAATATAATTAAATAATTATATATAAAATATGAAACTAGAATTACCTAAACCTCAAATATATCAAAATACTAATCATTTTAATACATCTTATGGATCATATGGAATAGTTGTATCTAATCCAAGAACTCCTTTAGAATCTGAAAATTATGATCAAGTGTTAACACTCAATGAAGTTGCTAAATTATTTTTCACTGAAAGTGAATATAAGCAAGAAATTTTAAAATATGATCAATTAAGACCATTACTTGATCATTCACTATTTTTATTTGAAAAATCATCCGGTTTATCAAATAAAAATGAAATTGAAATATACTCAAATAAAGTATATGATTCAAAATGGTATGATTGCGGGCTTTCTATGTATGATATTTATTCAATAAATCGATATTTAGATTATAAAAATTTCATTGCATCATCTCAAATATATCAGATAGTTTTTGATAAAATGGTATTATTAACTGATATGGAATTTAATGAAGATAAGTTTGATTTGTTAATTTGCAATTTAACTGAAATACTCGAATTATTACATTCTATCAATTTATATATTGATGATTTGAAAGTGGATAATATTGTTTATAATCCAAAAACAAACCGATTTATGTTAATTGATTTAACAAGTATAGTTAGTTCTCAAGAAGTAATAGAATTCAAATCTACTTGGACCAAAAATATTTTTTCAATTAATGATCCTTTTATATTATATACATTAAATCCATCCAAATTTAAATATAATTATTATGTGGAGAGTAATACTGTTGAACTTAACTTTTATTGGGATTTGATCAATTTTTCAAGTTTAAATAAATTTAAAAATAAATTTGGTTCTAATATAGACTGGCTTTTAAAATTTTCAAATAATTTTTCTCTTGGTCTGTTACTTGTTAAATTAGGTTGTAATAAAGGATTTAACTATATCAAATTATGTGCAAATATTGTATCAGAGTTATAAAAAATTGAGATAAACCATTTTTTTATTGAATCGTATAACTCATCAATAAAAAATTGAATTTGTTTTATTTTATAAAATGTAATCAAACTATTTTCAATTAAATATAATAAAATGGTAAAAAATTGTGATACTACTACTTATCCTGATTCAAATGAATCTATTTTCTCCAAGCACTTTGAACCATATCCTTTCCCATTAAGTCCTTTTCAAAAGCATTCGATTGAAGGGATTGTTCAAGGAGCAAATGTGTTAGTAACAGCTCATACAGGTTCAGGTAAAACTCTACCTGCTGAGTTTGCAATTGAATACTTTGTATCTCAAGGGAAAAAAGTTATTTATACTGCACCTATTAAGGCACTTTCAAACCAAAAGTTTTATGAATTCCAAAAAAAATTCCCACATATCTCTTTTGGAATTTTAACTGGTGATATTAAAGCAAACCCTATTGCTGATGTACTAATAATGACTACTGAAATTCTTATGAATACTCTATATCTTAGATCTGGTTCTGGACCAGATGATTTGTCAAATCAAAACGTTCCAGGTGAGTTTTCTATGGATTTTAATTCGGAACTTGGTTGTGTTATTTTCGATGAAGTACATTATATTAATGATATGGACCGTGGAAGAGTTTGGGAAGAGACAATTATGATGTTACCTCTTCATGTTCAAATGTTAATGTTATCTGCAACTATTGATAGACCAGAAGAGTTTGGTCAATGGCTAGAAAAAATTAAATCAAAGCCAGTATACTTATGTTCTACATCTCATCGAGTAGTACCTCTAACTCATTGGACTTTTTTAACAACCAATTCAGGTCTATTTAAAAAGGTTAAAGACAAAGCATTAGAACAGGAATTTAATTCATGGGCTAATAAACTTCAAAAAATCCAGAGTTCTGGATCAGTTTTTTCAGATCTTACACATAAAACAAATAAAAAGTTTCTTGATCTATTAAATGATAAACAAGTTAAAGTTACAAGACCACATGTATTAAATAAAATTTGCGAACATATGGTTGAGAATGCTATGTTACCTGCATTATGTTTTGTATTATCACGTGCTCAACTAGAAATTGCTGCACATGAAGTAACTGTCAACTTATTAGAATTTGATTCTAAAGTACCTTATACTGCTGCTCATGAATGTGAACAGATTATTCGCAAACTACCTAATTATCAAGAATATTTAGAACTACCAGAATACATCTCAATGGTCAAATTAATTGAAAAAGGTATAGCAATACATCATTCTGGTGTAATGCCTATTCTAAAAGAGATGGTTGAGCTATTATATGCTCGAGGTTTTATCAAACTTCTCTTTGCAACTGAAACTTTTTCAATTGGTGTAAATATGCCAACAAAAACAGTCCTATTTACTGATTTGAATAAATTTGATGGATCTGTTGTTAGACCTTTATACTCACATGAATACTCTCAAATGGCTGGAAGAGCCGGACGTAGGGGTATTGATACTGCTGGTCATGTAATTCATTTGGTCAATCTATTTAAAGGTTTACAACCTGAACTTTGTAGTTACAAAACTATTTTATCCGGGAAACCTCAATATTTAGTTTCAAAGTTTAAAATTGGATATAATTTAGTCCTAAATATGATTGGTATTGGATTGAATTCTAAATCTGACTGCGTTGGTTATGCATCAAAATCAATGGTATCTCAAGATTTAGATGCTCAGACTAACTCTTTACAGACAAAAATATCTAAATTATCTACTGGGATTAATTCTACTTCCCAACTACTAACTCGAACTCCTTTGGAAACAATTCAAGAATATATTGATATTAACTCGAAAATCAAGTTTTTAGTTAATAAAAAAAGAAAGGAAACAGAAAGAAGATTAAGTGCAATTAAAGATGAATATAAATTTATTGATCAAGATTTAGCATCTTTTCAAGCTTTTGAAACTAAACAACTTGAAACAAAAGAGTTAGAATCTCAACTAGAATTAACAGCTAATTTTATGGGATTAAATGTAGATCGAGTTTTAGAATACTTACAATCAAAAGGTTTTATTAAAAAATCAGAAACTATTTCAGAACTTACTGATCTAGGTAGAATAGCTGTTCATATTAGAGAAACTCATTGTTTAGCATTATCTAATATAATTAATGATGTATTAATTAGAGCTGATATTCCAGTTGAAGAATTAGTTGGATTTTTTAGTTGTTTCACTGCAGTAAATGTTTCTGATGATTACAAATGTTGGAACTTGGATTCATGTGAAGATTTAGAAACAAGACCTGGATTAAAACAACTAATTACTCAGACATCACAACTATATGATACATATCAGACAGATGAAATTAATCTTAATATTAAATCTGGGATAGATTATACAATTCATTACGATTTAATAGGATTTGCAATTGAATGGGCAGGAGTTTCTGATGTAGTACAAGCTAAAGAACTACTTGGTAGAATTGAACTAAATAAAAAAATATTTTTAGGAGAATTTGTTAAAGCTATCTTAAAAATAGTTAATATTGCTAATGAACTGTATAAAGTAGCTAATAGTTTTGGTTTTGTTAGTCTTGCACATAAATTAGAACAGATACCTGTCCTAATGCTAAAATTTGTTGCAACTAATCAATCATTATATATATAATTAATTTATCTAATACCTAGTTTTATCAGTTTTTTCTAACCATTTATTAAAAGCAACTTTATTTTCTGTAGTATCTACTTTAATTAATTTAACCTGCTTTTCTTCATTTGGTTTATTAAATTCATCATATATAAATTCATCATCAAAACCAATATGTTTAGCATCTGATCTAGTATTTCCATAATAAACTGTTTTTATTCGTGACCAATAAATTGCAGATAAACACATAGGACATGGTTCGCAACTGGTATATAATGTACAACCTTCTAAACTAAAATTATTTAACTTAGAACAAGCATTGCGAATTGCAACAACTTCTGCATGAGCAGTTGGATCATTATTTAATGTAACCATATTATGACCTTCGCCAATTATTTTATTTTCTTGATCAATAATTACACAACCAAAAGGACCAGTACCAGTCTCTACACTTTTATTTGCAAGATAACATGCATGTTTTATCAATTCAACATTTTCCATTAATATTAATTAATATTATAATTTTAAATAATAATTAACTAATTATTTGATTATTTGATAATGATTTGTATTTATATTGATAATAATTGATTCAAGTATTTGTTTAACTCGAGGATTAGATTTTAGATATTCAGAATACTCTAATGGCTGATTTCTAATCCACAGATCCACACTAACTAATTTTCTATGGGTATCAAGTTTCCATTTTAAACTTTTTAAAATATCTAGCTGAGTTTGTGGACTTGTAGATAATAAATTATTTGCAATATCTGGTGTTTCAAATATAGATGCAAGTCCAGCTCGACCTAATATATTATAAAAAAATTTACTACATTTATTTTCTTGAAACCCTTTGCCAAATATATCTACACACATCTGAGTTTTAGCTAGAGCTAGTTTTGATTTATCATACATTACTTGAGGAGAATGAACTGAATATATTTCTTGTCCTGTTAATGCATCAAATACTCGAACTGTTGAGTTAGGCTCAATCTGATACCTATATTTTAAACTTGGTGTTGTTATTTGTTTTGATTTATTTTGATAACTGCTCCATGCAATAACTAGAGCTGTTAGAACTGGTCTAGATTGAATCATACTTATAGAATCTAGTTCTTTAGAATTTACAAAATACTTAATTTTTCGTGATGGACTAACTTGAATTTTAATTTCAGGACTAGAACAAATAATTTTACTAATAGATTTTCCAATTTTATTACATACAATATATCCTGTATTAGGTTCAAAATAAAATTCTGGAATAATATGTTTGCCTAAAATTGGATTTACAATTGATTCAATAAATTCTTTAATAGTTTCAAATTTATTTGTTGAATTAAAAAGTTTTTCTCCAAACAGTGCAACTGAATTTTTTAAATTGAAAATTTGTTGGAAAATACTATCTAATTCACTAACTGTTCCGACACCATAAAGAATAGAATTAGGTAGTATTTTATAATAAATATAATCAGAAACTTCTTTAAGACCAATTGAATCTACATTTGTTAATGGTGTATACAAAATTATAGTTATAAAATTTGTTAATGGTGTATACAAAATTATAGTTATAAATAAATTTGTAAGATAATACAGAAAATTATTATTTGTTTTATTATTTAAAATGTCATTTAACAAAAAGATAACAAACGAAATAACTCCAAGAATAATATATATATTTAATGAACAATAAACTTCACAAATTATATTTATTAATAAATAAAAA